>Ga0207709_10000244_pt1 | contig 66920 bp, 58 predicted proteins | sample KBSM34metaG_FD_184397 | JGI IMG/M metagenome (GOLD analysis project Ga0207709, IMG submission 184397) | Miscanthus rhizosphere microbial communities from Kellogg Biological Station, Michigan, USA - KBS M3-4 metaG (SPAdes) (version 2) | ecosystem: Host-associated > Plants > Roots > Rhizosphere >...
CTGCTCCAGCACAGGCACGGTCTGCTCCAGGCTGATGCAGGCATCGGTCACGGACACGCCATGCGCCAGCGGCTGGCCGTCCACGATGTCCTGCCGCCCTTCCTGCAGGTGGCTTTCGATCATCAGCCCCGTGATGCGGGCATCGCCACCGGCGATCTGCTGGGCCACGTCGGCCGCCACGTCGATCTGGCGACGGTGCTGCTTGCTGCTGTTGGCGTGGGAGACATCGATCATGACCTGCGGGCGCAGGCCTGCGCCTTCCAGCAGGGCGCAGGCGGCCTGCACATGCTCGGCGCCATAGTTGGGCTGCTTGCCGCCGCGCAGGATGACGTGGCAGTCGCCATTGCCGCGGGTCTCGAAGATGGCGGACTGGCCCATCTTGGTCATGCCCATGAAGGCGTGGGGCGCGCTGGCGGCCTGGATGGCGTCGCTGGCCACCTTGACGCCGCCGTCAGTGCCGTTCTTGAAGCCCACGGGGCAGGACAGGCCGCTGGCCAGCTGGCGGTGGCTCTGGCTTTCCGTGGTGCGCGCGCCGATGGCGCCCCAACTGACCAGGTCGCTGATGAATTGCGGCGACAGCAGGTCCAGGAATTCCGTGCCCACGGGCAGACCCAGGGCCAGCACGTCCAGCAGCAGGGCGCGTGCCATTTCCAGGCCTTCGTTGATGGCGAAGCTGCCGTCCAGGTGCGGGTCGTTGATGTAGCCCTTCCAGCCCACGGTGGTGCGGGGCTTCTCGAAGTAGACGCGCATGACCATGAGCAGCTCGCCGGCCAGGGCGTCGGCCTGGGCCTTGAGCTGGCGCGCATAGTCCATGGCCTGGTCGTGGTCGTGAATGGAGCAGGGTCCGACGACGACGATGAGCCGGTCGTCCCGGCCCTGCAGCACGTCCGAGATGGCGGCGCGGCTGGTTTCCACCAGTTGCTGCGCGGCCTCGGGCGCGGGCAGCCATTCCTGCAGCAGGGCCGGGGTGATCAGGGGGCGCACGGCCTTGATGCGCAGGTCGTCGATGCGGGTGGTGTCGTGCGTGCTCAGGGGCACGGCACTGCGTTGTACGTGGGTGGGGGTGGTCATGGCGCTATTGTCGCGCCTTGAGGCTTCCCGACCGGGGCGGGGCAAGGGGCTTGCCCGCCCCCTGGCCTCGACTTACTGAGCCGCCGCTGCAGGTGCCGGTGCCGGTGCCGGTGCCGGTGCCGCTGCTGGCGCAGGCGCAGGTGCGGACTCTGGCGCAGCCGGCACAGCGGCCGGTGCCGCGCCGTACTGCCAGCCGGCGGGCAGCAGGCCATCGACCCAGTGCAGGCGCCAGGCCATCAGCGCCAGCAAGGCCACCACGGCCAGCGCCACCAGGGTGTTGCGCAGGCCATTGCCTTCCGCATAGGGGTCGCCTGCCGTGCGCCGTGCGCCCACCGGCACCTTGGCGGTCTGCGAGAGGCTGCGGCCCAGCGGCAGGTTGATGCGCATGCGGCCGTTGATGGCCCAGCCGCTGGCGTCCAGGATGGGCCCCAGGCTGCGCTGGCGCAGCTTGAGCCAGGCAATCATCATGCTGGGCCCGGAGATGGCCGCGATGAGGCCGACCAGCGCCACGGGGATCCAGGGCCCCAGGTCGATGAACTTGCCGAAGATGCCCACGAGCACGGCGCTGATGGAGCCCAGCGCCACGCCCAGGGCGGCCACGGTGCCCACATCGGTCTTGCGCGATGCGGCCGCAGCCGTGGCGGCTGTGGCGTTGGCCGCGGCGGTGCCGGGCGCCGTGACCAGCTGACCGGCCTGCGTGCCCAGGCTGGCGGTCACACCCTCTTCCTTGGCCGAGGCGCGCTTGGCCACCTGTTCCTCCACCATGCGCAGGAATTTCTTGTAGGGCAGGAAGAAGGCCTGGCCGATGCTGGTGGGGTTCTCGATGAGCTTGACGATGGTGGCATCCCAGTCGTTGCCCGCGCGGTCATAGAACACGCCGTTGCGGCCCACGAAGAGAAAATCCACATCGCCGGCCGTGAAGGCCGCGACGATGGCTTTCTTCTTGCCCTCGCGCCGCAGCTCGCAGTAGGCCAGGCAGGTCTTGGCACGGCCGGCCAGCGCGGCGTGGGCGGCGGTGTCGCTCACTTCCACGGTCAGGTCGCAGCTGCGCGCATCCAGGTAGAGCGTGCCGGCCTGGAAGGCCGCGCCCTCGCGCCGGTAAAAGAGGCTGAACGAGACGAAGTTGTTGAGCAACACCAGCAGGTCGCGCTGCAGGCGGATGAGCTTTTCCAGCGCCACGGCCTGCAGGCTGTGCTCCTTCTCGGACTCGTCCTGGGCGATGAGGTCCAGCAGCGCGGCTTCCTGCCCGCCGTCCAGCAGCGCCTGCACCTCCTGTTGAGGCAGGGCATCGAGCGGCGTGGCGGGCCGGGCCGCCAGCCATTGGCGGCAGGGCTGCAGGGCGGCCTTGACCTGCTCCCACTGCGCGGCGGTGATCTCCTGCAGGTCTTCGCCCAGCACGGGCTGCACGGCCTGCTCGCGCAGCGCCTGCAGCGCGCCGGCCCAGGCGGGGTTCACGCCCTGGGCCAGCGGCAGCGCGCGGTCGGCCGCCACGGCGGCCAGGGGCAGGGCAGCAATGGCCTGGGCGCCGCTGTCCAGCACTTCGCGGCCCAGGGCGGCATAGCCTTCGATGGAGGGGTTGAGCGGGTCCTGCGCGCGCGTGTCGAAGGCGGCCAGCCGCGTGCGTGCGAAGAAGTCGTCCACCTTGGCCTGCACCGCGTCCACGGCGCGGGCCGCGGCCAGGGCCTGGTCGCGCTCGGCAATGCCGCAGCCCAGGGCCTCGGCGCCTGCATGCCAGTCGCGCAGGGAACGCAGGTCGGCATAGAAGGACTCGGCCTGCTTGCGTGCGATGCCGGCCACGCCATCGGCGCCCGCCGCCGTGCCGTAGGCCTTGCCGATGCGCTCGACCAGCGCGGCCAGCGCCTTGTCGTCCCCGGCGGTGGCGGGGCTGACGATGCCGTCGCCATTGAAGCGCATGGCCGCCAGGGAGGCCAGGCGCTCGCGCACCTGGGCCAGGCTCAGCGCGGAGCCGCCGGCCTGGCCGGACAGGGCCAGCATGCGCTCGGCCTCGGCATGCAGCAGGGCGCCCTGCTCGCTGTCGCGCTCCAGGCTGGACAGTTGCAGCACGTCGCCGCCATCGGCCAGCACCTGGGGATCACGCACGCGCGCCACGGCCCATTGGCAGGCGGCAATCAGTTCGGGCGGGCGGATGCGGCCGTCCTTGTCCTCGTCGATCAGGTCCAGCGTGTCGCTGTCGAACTCGATGCCGCGCGTGGGGCAGGCCAGGGCCACCCACAGCTTCTGGTCCAGCTCGCCGATGTGCGCAATGTCCTGCCCGGTGCGGATGACCACCTGGTCCACTCCACCGGCGCGAAAAAACTCCCAAGCATGTTGCTGCTGCATGAAATACCCAACGGCCGCTCTGGCCAACATTCAAAAAACGAAAACGAAAAACCGAAAAAGGGCCGCAGTTTAAAAGTCATTCGGCCTGCTCAATTGAAGACATTTGTCAACGATGGGCGTCAGCACAGGCTGTCAGGGCTGGCGCTTTGTGTGAAAATAAAAGCACTGAATAGATACTTTATTGCCTCCATGCCCTCCAACTCCACCGCGTCGGCCCCTCAACAAGGCCGGGACAAGCTGCACCTGCAGCTGGCGCGGCTGTTCCGCAGCAAGGTGTCCACGGGCGCCTGGCCCGTAGGCAGCGCCATTCCCACGGTGCAGGAGCTGGAGGCGCTGCATGGCGTGTCGCGCACCACGGTGCGCATGGCACTGGGCGCCCTGGTGGCAGAGGGCCTGCTGCTCACGCGCAAGCGCGGCGGCACCCGGGTGATTGCGGCGCCCTACAAGCCGCCGTCCTTCCTGCTGCCCACCAGCTGGAAGGAGCTGGTGGCCTTTGGCGCCCACATCGGCCAGATCACCCTGCACACCGGGCGCGACTGCCTGCCGCCGATTCCCGAAGGCTTCCCCGACGTGGGCCGCATGGCCCCCGCCTACGTGCACCTGCTGCGCGTGTACGACCATGACGCGGCGCGGTTCTGCCTGTCGCAGCTGTACCTGGAGCAGGAACTGTTCCCCGAGATCGAGGCCCAGCTGGAGCGCAGCTCCCTGGCCGTGGCCCTGAGCAGCGACCCCTCGCGCATTGCCGTGGCGCGCCAGCACCTGAGCGTGGCGCCGGCCGACGAACTGGCCGCCGAGCACCTGGGTGTGGCCCTGGGCACGCCGCTGATGCAGGCGCTGCGCTGGGCATGCAACGCCGACGGGCTGCTGATCTACTGGGCGCGGGTCCGCTTTCTCAGCGAGTACGTGCATATGGAAATGGATCTCCTGAAATGAACCCGACTTCCTCCTCCCCGGCTAGCCGCCCGCATGCGGGCCGCGTGGCCTGGATCACCGGCTCGACCAGCGGCATCGGCCTGGCCGTGGCGCGCCATCTGGCCAGCGAGGGCGCAGCCATCGCGCTGCATGGCCAGGCCGCCGCATCGGCCGAGACCGATGCGCTGGTGCGCGAGATCGCCCAAACGCATGGCGTGCCCGTGCGCCACTACGGCCTGGACCTGCGCGACGGCAGCGCCATCGCGCCGCTGGCCCGGCGCATTGCGGCCGAGCTGGGGCCCATCGACATCCTGGTCAACAACGCAGGCATGCAGCATGTGAGCCCGCTGCTCGAATTCCCGGCCGGCAAGTGGGACGAGCTGCTGGCCGTCAATCTCTCGGCGCCCTTCCACGCCATCCAGGCCTGCGCGCCGCAGATGCTGGAGCGCGGCTGGGGCCGCATCATCAATATCGCCTCGGTCAGCGGGCTGGTGGGCGTGGCGCGCAAGCCGGCCTATGTGGCCAGCAAGCACGGGCTGATCGGCCTGACCAAGTCGGTGGCGCTGGAGTTCGCCACCACGCCCGTGACCTGCAACGCCATCTGCCCCGGCTGGGTGCTGACGCCGCTGGTGCAACGGCAGATCGATGCGCTGGCCGCGCGCGAGGGGCTGGATGCCGACGCGGCGGCGCGCCAGCTGCTGGGCGCCAAGCAGCCCTCCCAGGCCTTCGTGACCGTGGAGCAGGTGGCGGCGCTGGCCGGTTTCCTGGCCAGCGAGCAGGCCGCCCAAGTGCGCGGCGCACACTGGAACATGGACGGCGGCTTTGCCGCTGCCTGAGCCGGCCACGCCTCGCCCTGCCCCGCCAAACCCCTTTTTCATACCAACGACAGACAAACCCAACCAGGAGAGACAGATGTCCTTGAACGAAACCCATGACGCAGGCCTGCGCAGCTGGGTGGCCTCGGCCAATACCGGCGCCAGCGACTTTCCCATCCAGAACCTGCCGTTTGCGGTGTTCCGCCGCGCAGGCAGCCAGGAGGCCTGGCGCGGCGGCGTGGCCATTGGCGACCAGGTGCTGGACCTGGCGCGCGCCAGCGCCCTCAAGGCGCTGGGCGATGCCGTGCAGCCGCAGCTGGAAGCCGCTTCGCAACAGCACCTGAACGGCTTCATGGCCATGGGACCGGCCGCCTGGTCGGCCCTGCGCCTGGCGCTGTCGCGCGCGCTGCGCGAAGGCGCTGCCGCACAGGCGGCCCTGCAGGATTGCCTGGTGGCCCAGTCCGACGTGGAATACACGGTGCCGGCCCAGGTCGGCGACTACACGGACTTCTATACCTCGGTGCACCACGCCACCAACGTCGGCAAGCTGTTCCGCCCGGACAACCCGCTGATGGAAAACTACAAGTGGGTGCCGATCGGCTACCACGGCCGTGCGTCCAGCCTGCGCGTGTCGGGCGTGGACTTCCGCCGCCCCATGGGCCAGCTGAAGGCGCCCGACGCCGCCGCGCCCGCACTCAAGCCCTGCGCACGCCTGGACTATGAGCTGGAGATGGGCATCTACACCGGCGCCGGCAACGCCTGGGGCGAGGCGATTTCCATGGACGAGGCAGAGAACCACATCTTCGGCCTGTGCCTGCTCAACGACTGGTCGGCGCGCGACATCCAGGCCTGGGAATACCAGCCGCTGGGCCCCTTCCTGTCGAAGAACTTCGCCACCACGGTCTCGCCCTGGGTCGTGACGCTGGAGGCGCTGGAGCCCTACCGCACGGCCTTCACGCGGCCCGCCGCAGATCCCCAGCCCCTGCCCTACCTGAGCTCGGCCGCCAACTCCGAGCGCGGCGCGTTCGACGTGCAGCTGAGCGTGGCGCTGGAGACCGGCCGCATGCGCGCCGAAGGCCAGGCCGCCCAGCAGATCACCCACACCAGCTACCGCCACGCCTACTGGACCATGGCCCAGCTGGTGGCCCACCACAGCGTCAACGGCTGCGACCTGCAGCCCGGTGACCTGCTGGGCACGGGCACGCTGTCCGGCCCCACCTCCAGCGAGGCCGGTGCGCTGCTGGAGCTGACCGAAGGCGGCAAGAAGCCCGTGGCGCTGGCCAATGGCGAGAGCCGCACCTTCCTGCAGGATGGCGATGCCGTGATCCTGCGCGGCTGGTGCGAGAAGCCGGGCGCCGCGCGCATCGGCTTCGGCGAGTGCCGCGCAACCGTGCTGCCCGCGCGCCAGGCCTGATGGCAAAGGCAGATCGATCGGGGCCGATGGATCGGCCCGATTGATCTGCGCGATTGATCTGCGCGATGGATCTGACCGATTGATTCACCCGATCGATCCGCCCGAATGTCGTGATTCCGACAGCCATGAGTGCATGACACAATTGCTGACATGCCCGCCCCATCGGAAGACGCCATCTCAGCACCTCCCGCCACCATCGACTTCGGAAGGCAGGCGGCCCCTGCCCGGCAGGAGCCCGCCTTTGCCGAGCCCGGCAGTGCCAGCAGGCCCGACACGGCCGACTCTCCCAAGAGCCCCAGCAAACTGCCGCCCTCGATAGCCAGCGCCTTCGCCGCCGCAGCCTATGCGCTGCAGCACGGCGACGACGCCGCTGCCCCCAACGAGCGGGCAGGCGCCGGCGCACATGCCGGCGTCACCAGCTTCACGGGCGGACAGGGCACCGGCCTGATGCCGGGCCTGTACGCCAGCCTGATTGGCGAGCCCTCACGCGACTACTACCTGCGCCTGTTCGAGCGCTTCGACGCGCTGGGCAAGCCCTTGCCTACCTGGAACCTGGCCGCAGGCCTGTTCACCCTGCCCTGGTGCGGGCTGCGCGGGCTGTGGCAAGAAGGCGGCCTCTATGCGCTGGCCGCCGGCGGCACGGGCCTGGTCTGGGGCCTGCTGCTGCGCCCCGCGCTGGGCCTGCCCCCGGCGATTGCCCACGGCATCGATGCCACGCTGATCCTGCTGGCCATTGCCGTTCCCGGCCTGGGCGCCAATGCCCTGTACTGGCACCATGTGCGCCGCCACACGCTGCAAGCCATTGGCGAGGCCCCCAACATGGCCGCAGCGCACGAACGCCTGGCCCGCCGCGCGGCCACGCCCCTGCGCAAGCGGCTGGCCGTGGCGGCCGGTGCGGTGCTTGCCGCCGCTGCCGGTGCAGGCATCTGGGCGATGTCGGGCATGCCACATTTCATGGCGGCACAGACCGAGGTGATCCCGTCCGAATCCATACCGGCCGCTGCACCAGTTTCGCCGGCTGCACCAGCCGTGGCGCCAACGCCCGCCGCAGCCGTAGCTGCCGTTGAAACGCCAAGGACGGAACCGGCGCCCACACCCGCCCCCACTCCTGCTCCCACTCCCACGCCCCAGCCGCAAGAGCCGGCTACCCAGACCGAGGCGCGCCCTGATCCGCAAGCGCCCTTGCCCGCTGCCGGCAGCACTGTCTCCGGCACGGTCGAACCCATGCCCGTAGTGGCAGCGGCCGGCGCTGCGGGTGCCGTCGCGGCCACTGCAGCGGCAGCCATTCCCGTCAAGGCCGCGTTGGTGCCAGCCAAAGCACCTGCACCTGCGCCTGCATCTGCACCTGCGCCAGCGTCCGTGCACGCAGCCACGCCAGCGCCCGCCAAGCCCTCCAAGGTGGCGGCTGAAACCAAACCAGCCAAGCCCGCCGAACCCGTCGCAAAGGCCCCGGCACCTACCAAGGCCGCCTCGGCGGCTCTGGAGCCGGGCAACTACTACATCAACATCGGCGTGTTCTCTGAAGCTGGCAATGCCGGGCGCGTGGTGGAGCGGCTGGAGAAAGCCAAGCTGCCCACGCTCAGCCAGACCCTGCACAGCAACAAGGGCGAGATCGTGCGCGTGCGCTCGGGCCCCTTTGCCAAGCAGCGCAGCGCCGATCAGGCGGCCGCCAAGATACGCGCCATGGGCATGGAGGCCACGGTCTTCCACCACGCCCCCGCGGAAGGCCGCAGCGCGCGGCGCTGAAGCCTTTGCTGCCACCTGTTACTTCCGCATGCCTTCGGCTTTGCCTTGGCCCGGCTCAGCCCGGCTAAGGTATGCGGCATTGTCCGAGGCAGCGCGCCCGCGCCCGCCCTGATACTGCGCAGCAACACCCCATGAATCGAGGAGACAGACCATGCCGATGACCGCCCCAGCCCTCCAACGCCGCCTTGCCGCCCTGGCCCTGCTGGGCGCCACCACCCTGGTGGCAGGCTGCGCCGGCATGAGCAATCCTTTTGGTGGCAGCGGCGGCGGCGCGGCGCAACCGGCCCCGCGTCCCGTGCAGGTCTGCAATGCGGCATCGGCCCAGTCCTTCGTGGGCAAGAGCAATACATCGGCCACGCTGGAGGCCGCCCGCAAGCAGTCGGGCGCCTACATGGCCCGCGTGCTGCGCGAAGGCCAGCCAACGACGATGGAGTTCAACCAGGAACGCCTGAACCTGGTGGTCGACGGCACAGGCCGCATCGTGGCCGTGCGCTGCGGCTGATCGCGGACCGATTGCGCGGTGGCGCTGGACGAAAAAAGGACGCCGAGGCGTCCTTTTTCAATCGTCGTCGGCCCGCTCACTCCGCCAGGAACAACTCCTGCAGATCGCTGAGGAAGTCAAAACCCCGCTCCGTGGGCACCACCCGCCCCAGGTCGCGCGTGATCAGGCCCTTGGCCTGAGCGGCGTCCAGCCCCTTGGCGATGGAGGACAGCGGCAGGCCCGTGCGCTCCATGAAGTCCTGCAGCGCAAAGCCTTCGCGCAGGCGCAGCGCGTTGAGCATGTACTCGAAGGGCAGGTCGGCACGGCGCACCTCGCCGTCCTGCGCCAGCGGCGCGCCGGCCAGGGCCTGGTCCATGTAGCGCGCGGGATCGCGAAAGCGCACCTGGCGCACGATGCGGTGCGCAAAGCTGAGCTTGCTGTGCGCGCCCGCGCCTATGCCCAGGTAGTCGCCGAACTGCCAGTAGTTGCGGTTGTGCCAGCACTGGTGGCCCTCACGCGCATAGGCCGAGATCTCGTAGCGCTGCATGCCTGCGGCAGCGGTGCGCGCGGTGATGCGGTCCAGCATGTCGTAGGCCAGGTCGTCCTCGGGGATGGCCGGCGGAAACTTGGCGAAATACGTATTGGGCTCGATGGTCAGGTGATAGACCGACAGGTGCGGCGGGGCGAAGGACATGGCCACGTCCAGGTCCCGCGCCAGGTCCAGTTCGGTCTGGCCGGGCAGCGCGTACATCAGGTCGATGTTGAAGGTCTCGAAGCTGTCGGCCGCCTCGCGCACGGCCGCACGCGCCTGGGCGCCGTCGTGCACGCGGCCCACGGCCTGCAGCAGGCGGTCGTCAAAGCTCTGCACGCCAATGGACAGCCGCGTGACACCGGCCGCGCGGAAGGCGCGGAAGCGGTCGGTCTCGAAGGTGCCGGGGTTGGCCTCCATGGTGATCTCGCAGTCGGCCTCCATGCGCAGGCGCGCGCGGATGGCAGCCAGCAGCCGGTCGATGGACTCGGGCGCGAACAGGCTGGGCGGCCAGCAGCCGGTCGATGGACTCGGGCGCGAACAGGCTGGGCGTGCCGCCGCCGATGAAGATGCTGTGCACGGTGCGGCCCCAGATCAGCGGCAGCGCGCTCTCCAGGTCGGCGACCAGGGCATCGATGTAGCGGTCTTCGGGCAGCTCGGGGCCGTCGCGGCCGTGCTCGTGCGAGTTGAAGTCGCAGTACGGGCACTTGCGAATGCACCAGGGCAGGTGCACATACAGCGACAGCGGCGGCAGGCTGCCCAGCTGCAGCGTGCCGGGGCGCATGTAGTGCTGGATGTCGCGCTGCACGGCGGCCTGGGCGCCGGAGGCCGAATCCTGGGGCTGGATGGGAATCATCGCACCCAGCGCTCGCGCACGAGTTCGATCATCTGCAGCGTGGCGCGGCCGCGGTGGCTGTGCGCGTGCTTCACGGCCGGGTCCATCTCGGCAAAGGTCTGGCCCAGCTCGGGGATGTACATCACGGGGTCGAAGCCGAAGCCCTGCGTGCCACGGCGCTCGGTGGTGATCTCGCCGAGCACACGGCCCATGGCGATCAGCGGCTCGGGGTCCCTGGCGCTGCGCACGCCCACCAGGGTGCTGACCATGGCGGCACGGCGGTCGGCCACGCCCTGCATCTGCTCCAGCAGGGCGCGCACGTTGTTGTCGTCGCTTTTCTCGTAGCCGAACTGCGTGCAGTAGTAGGCCGTGTCCACGCCCGGCAGGCCGCCGAAATGCGAGACGCACATGCCGGCGTCGTCGGCAATGGCGGGCAGGCCCGTGCGCTCGGCCGCGAAGCGGGCCTTGGACAGCGCGTTCTCCACGAAGGTGCAATGCGGCTCGGGCGCCTCGCCCTCGAACAGGTCGCCCTGGCGAATCAGTTCAACGCCCAGCGGGGCGAACATGGCTTGCAGCTCGGCGAGCTTGCCGCGGTTGTTGGAGGCCAACACAATCTTCATCGTAGAAATCCAGTCGGGCGCCCGTGCGCCCTTTGTCGTCAATAGGTTCGGTAGTCCATGCGCGCCACCGGCACCGCTGCTGCGGGCCGGCAGCGGCGTTCAGCGCTTGAACTGGCGCTCGGCCGAGCGGCGTATCGCCTCGTTGATCTCGGCGATGGAGCGCTCGATGGCGGCGTCATCCAGTTCATCTTCCAGGTCTTCGATTGGCCCCCCCTGGATCGTGGATTCAAACGCGTCGTTCTCGATGTCCTGGGTGGAAATGCCCATGGTGGACTCGAAGGCGTCGGGCGTCTCCCACTCCATGGCGATGGCCGTGACGTTGTCGCTGGCATCGCCCGCGTTGCGCAGCGCCGTTTCCACCAGCTGGGGGATGGCCTGGGACACGGTGCGGCCATGCAGGGTGCGCATCAGGTGCCCTTCGTCCACGCTGCCCCACAGGCCGTCGGAGCACAGCAGCAGCTTGTCGCCCTGCTCCAGCCGGCGCGGCTCGGTCACGTCGTAGATGGGCTTGGACGGCGAGCCCAGGCAGGTGAACAGCACATTGCGGCTGGATGTCTTGAGCTGCGCGGCGATCTCGCCCATCTCCAGATAGGAGTGGTCACGCGTGCGCACCAGCAGCTCGCCACCGCGCACCAGGTACAGGCGCGAGTCGCCGCAGTGGATCCAGGTGATCTTGCCCTTCTGGATGACGGCCGCCACCAGCGTGGTGCGCGGCGTATCGATCATGCCCTTGGCGCTGGCGTAGCGCAGGATCTGCCGGTGCGCGTGCAGCAGCGCATCGACCAGAAAGCCCTGCGGATCGTCCAGCAGCGGCTTGGCCTGGCGCTGGAAGTGCACGGACATCACCTGCAGCGCCAGCTGCGCGGCGACCTCGCCTTCGGGATGGCCGCCCATGCCGTCGGCCAGCACGAAGAGCACGGCCTCCCGCGTGTAGCAGTAGCCCATGCGGTCTTCATTGAGCGCCCGGCCGCCGCGGCGGCTCAGCTGAAATACCGAAAACCTCATGGCTTGCGCTCCTGGCCGACGGCCGGCAGGCCTGCCGCGCCGCTGATCTTCTGCATGTTCTTCTTGGCGTCGGTCACCAGCGTGTCCAGTTGCAGGCGCATGCGTTCGGAGACACTGAGCTTGGTGTAGCGGCGCTCACCCTCGCGGCTCAATTCCTTTTGCAGCGCAAACACCGACTGCGGGCGCGAACCCGGGTCCATGGCCATGCACCACTCGACGACTTCGATGAGGTTGTCCGAGTACACGCCGCGCAGCTTGGTCAGCGCCAGCGTGAGCCGGTCCTTGTCCTGGCGCTGCGGCGCCTCGTTGGGCGGAAAGCCCTGCATGCAGGCATAGATGCAGGCACCAATCGCGTAGATGTCGGTCCAGGGGCCGAGCGACGCATCGCGGCGGTACATCTCGGGCGCAGCAAAGCCCGGCGTGTACATGGGGCGGATGAAGTTGCCCTCCTTGGACAGCACCTCGCGCGCCGCGCCGAAGTCGATCATCACGGCGCGGTCATCATTGGTGATGAAGATGTTGGCCGGCTTGATGTCCAGGTGCAGCATCTTGTGCTGGTGCACGATGCGCAGGCCGCGCAGCACCTCGTCGAATAGCGAGCGGATGGTCGATTCGCGGAACACCTTCTCGGCCTTGAGCTCGCGCGCGGTGACAACGAAGTCCTGCAGGGTGGCACCCTCCAGGTAGTTCATCACCATGTAGACGGTTTCGTTCTCGCGAAAGAAATTGAGCACGCTGACCACGGAAGCGTGCGAGATCTGTGCAAGGGAACGCCCTTCCTCGAAGAAGCTCTTGAGGCCCAGGCGGTACAGTGAAAGCTTTTCGGGAGCCACGGCGGGCTGCAACTCTCCGGGGGCACGGGTGGCCAGCGATGCGGGCAGGTATTCCTTGATCGCAACCTGCTTGCCCTCTGCATCCAAGGCCAGGTAAACGACGCCGAAACCGCCGGAAGCAAGCCTGCGCACCACCCGATAGCCGCCGATCGTGCTGCCTGGCGGCAATGGCGCCGGCTTGATCTTGGAAGACATTTTTCTCCGGTGAGTCTCAGGGATGAGGCGAAACCCGGATAATCGGGCAATTGCAAGCATCCATCAAAAGTCCAATGCCAGTTTACAGCATGACCGGATACGCCAGTGCCCAGCACGGCGCGTCCGCAGAAGATGGTGGAGCGTCGGGCCGCAACAGCCGGCTCGGTCTGGAGATCCGCTCGGTCAACAGCCGCTTCCTGGATCTTTCGTTCCGCCTGCCCGACGAGTTGCGCGCCCATGAGCCGGCCCTGCGGGCCCTTCTGACCGCCCGCCTCAAGCGCGGCAAGGTCGAAGTGCGCGCCGCCATCGACAACGACGACGGCAACTCCCTGCCCGACCCCTCCACCGCCATGCTGCAGCGCCTGGCCATGCTCCAGGACACCGTCCAGTCATGGCTGCCCGACGCTCGCAGCCTGTCCGTCTCCGACGCACTGCGCCTTGCCAGCGGCGGCGCCAACTCGGCCATCGACTGGAGCAGCGTGCTGCCCACGCTGGCAGAGCAGGCCCTGACCGAACTGCTGGAAGCCCGCGCCCGCGAAGGCAAGCGCCTGGCCACCATGCTGCTGGACCGCATCGCCCAGCTGCGCAAGCTCGCGGCAGACGCCACGCCCCTGGTGCCCCAGCTCGTGGAGCAGCAGCGCCTGCGCTTCATGGAGCGCTGGAAGGAAGCGATGGCCCTGGCCGAAGGCGCCGTGGCGCCCGAAGCCGCCCAGGACCGCGCCCTGACCGAGGCCACGGCCTTTGCCATCCGCATCGACGTGGCGGAAGAAGTCACCCGCCTGGACTCGCACCTGGACGAGATCCAGAGCCTGCTCAAGAAGGGCGGCGAGATCGGCAAGCGCCTGGATTTCCTGATCCAGGAACTGCACCGCGAAGCCAACACGCTGGGCTCCAAGTCCGCCACGCTGGAGCTGACCCGCATCAGCGTGGACATGAAGGTGCTGATCGAGCAGATGCGCGAGCAGGTGCAGAACATCGAATAAGCCCATCACAGATGCCCATGCGTAACCAAACTGCGCACAAATCCATGGATTACCCCGGAAACCTCTTTGTCGTCTCGGCCCCCAGCGGGGCCGGCAAGTCCAGCCTGGTGCGAGCCCTGCGCGAGTTCGATGCGCGCGTCTCGCCCTCCGTCTCCCACACCACCCGCGCGCCGCGTGGCCAGGAAAAGCACGGCCGCGAGTACTACTTCGTCTCCGACCAGGAATTCGACACCATGGTGTCGAACAACGCCTTCGTCGAATGGGCGAATGTGCACAGCCGCCGCTACGGCACGGCCAAGAAGGCGCTGGAAGAGCGCATCCAGGTCGGCACCGACGTGCTGCTGGAGATCGACTACCAGGGCGCGCTGCAGGTCAAGGAAGCGTTTCCGAACGCCGTTCTGATCTTCATCCTGCCGCCCAGCTGGGACGAGCTTCGCGCACGCCTGGAAAACCGGGGCGAGGACGCGCCCGAGGTGATCGAACTGCGCCTGACGAACGCGGCCGAGGAGATGGCCCAGGTGGCGAAATTCGACTTCGTTATAATCAACGAATTGTTCGAGAGCGCACTGTTTGATCTCAAGACGATCATCCACGCCCAGCGCCTCAAGTATGCGGCTCAGCGCAGCCGCCGCGCAGAGACCTTCGAGTCTCTCAATATTTCTGTACCCAACTGACGTTTCCCGGAGATCCTGATGGCACGCATCACTGTTGAAGACTGCCTGGAGCAAATCCCTAACCGCTTCCAGCTCGTGTTGGCCGCCACTTACCGCGCCCGCATGCTGAGCCAGGGCCACACGCCCAGGATCGAAACCAAGAACAAGCCCGGTGTCACCGCCCTGCGCGAGATCGCAGAAGGCAAGGTCGGCCTGGAGATGCTGAAGAAGGTTCCGGGCTGATTTGCTGCAAAGCAACACAATGGCCCCACAAAGAGCACCGCACAGCGGTGCTTTTTTTACATGAAGCCTGCACAAACCCGCATGCACGCTACATTTAAGTCATGAAAGCGGCCTTGACTTCGTTCACAGCCCCCTCTGATCCCGTACCGACACCCCGGCCCGAGCGCATGTCTGCAGAGCAGGCAGCGAGCGTGTCGGCCAATGCCTTTGCCGGACTGATGGAGCACCTGGGTTACCTGGATGCCACCAGCATCGAGCAGGTGCGCGAAGCCTATGCCTTTGCCGACCTGGCCCACAGCGACCAGTGGCGCAGCAGCGGCGAACCCTACATCACCCATCCCATTGCCGTCACCGCGCTGTGCGCGAGCTGGAAGCTCGACGCCCCGGCCCTGATGGCCGCGCTGCTGCACGATGCGATGGAAGACTGCGGCGTCACCAAGGCGGACCTCGCCCAGCGCTTCGGCCAGGACGTGGCCGAGCTGGTCGACGGCCTCACCAAGCTGGACAAGCTGCAGTTCAACACGCGTGAGGAAAACCAGGCCGAGTCCTTCCGAAAGATGCTTCTGGCCATGGCGCGCGATGTGCGCGTCATCCTGATCAAGCTGGCCGACCGCACCCACAACATGCGCACCATGGGCGACATGCCGCGCAACAAGTGGGGCCGCATCTCGTCGGAGACGCTGGAGATCTACGCACCCATCGCCCACCGCCTGGGCCTGAACCAGACCTACCGCGAGCTGCAGGACCTGGCCTTCCGCCACCTGCATCCCTGGCGCTATGCCACGCTGGAAAAGGCCATCGCCCGCTCGCGCAAGCGCCGCCGCGACCTGGTCCAGCGCGTGCAGGACGAGGTCAATGCGGAGTTCGCCGGCGCAGGCCTGCAGGCACGCCTGGCAGGGCGCGAAAGCACGCTGTATTCGCTCTATCTGCGCATGGAGAAGAACCAGCTGAGCTTTGCCAAGGTGACGGACGTCTACGGGTTTCGCGTCATCCTGCCGCGCGTGATCGACTGCTACACCGCGCTGGGCGTGCTGCACCAGATGTACAAGCCCATGCCGGGCCGCTTCAAGGACTACATCGCCATTGCCAAGAACAATGGCTACCAGTCGCTGCACACCACGCTGGTGGGCCCCTCGGGCGTGAACATCGAGTTCCAGATCCGCACCGAGGAAATGCACATCGTCGCCGAAGCCGGCGTCGCTGCGCACTGGCTGTACAAGGCCCAGCCCGGTCACGATTCCGAGCAGCTGGGCACGCAGTGGCTGCAGTCGCTGCTGGACATCCAGAACGAGACGCGCGATGCGGCCGAGTTCTGGGACCACGTCAAGGTGGACCTGTTCCCCGACGCCGTCTACGTGTTCACGCCCAAGAGCGAGATCATGGCCATGCCGCGCGGCGCCACCGTGGTGGACTTCGCCTACGCCATCCACAGCAAGGTCGGCAACCACATGACGGCCGCCCGCATCAACAACGAGGAAGTGCCGCTGCGCACCGAACTCAAGAGCGGCGACGTGGTGCAGATCGTCACCTCCGAGGACGCCACGCCCAACCCGGCCTGGCTGGGCTTCGTGAAGACGGGCCGCGCGCGCTCCAAGATCCGCCACTACCTGAAGTCGGCCGCGCAAAGCGAATCGGCCCGCCTGGGCGAGAACCTGCTGGCCCAGGCCATGCGTGCCGAAGGCATGGATGCCGTGCCGCCGGCCGACGAGGCCAACCAGGCACTGTGGGACGAGGTGCTGCGCATGGCCGGCAGCCGCAGCCGCGCCGACCTGATGGTGGACATCGGCATGGGCCGGCGCATTGCGTCGCTGGTGGCCTCGCGCCTGACGGCGCTGATGGCGCGCCACGGCCACCGGCCCGACGCCCTGCTGCTCACACGCGAACGCTTCAACTCCAGCAACCGCCCCTTCCAGGGCGCCGTGCTGCTGGACGGCTCCAACCAGGGCTCCATCCACTACGCGCAATGCTGCCGTCCCGTGCCTGGCGACCCCATCGTGGGCTACCTGGGCAGCGGCGAAGGCCTGATCGTCCACCATGCGCAGTGCAAGATCGCGCAGCGCCTGCAGGAAAAGGACAGGGACCGCTTCATCGTGGTCGAGTGGGCCGATGACATGGATGCCGCGCGCCTGTTCGAAGCCCGCATCGTGGTCACCGTCAACAACGGCAAGGGCGTGCTCGCGCGCGTGGCGGCCGAGCTGGCCGGCGCCGAGGTGGACATCCTGCGCGTGGACATGGCCGACGAGGCCGCCATGAGCACCACGGACCTGTGCTTCGTGATCTCGGTGCACGACAACCAGCAGGTGGAGTCCGCGCTGCGCAACCTGCGCCGCGTGCACTCGGTGGTGCGCGCATCGCGCGTCATCCCCTGATGAACACTGCCCCGCTCCTGCGGGGCTTTTTCATTGCGCCAGGTCCTGGGCCAGCTGCTGCAGCAACGGGCCGCAGTCCTGCTCGATCTTGAGGGCCAGCAAATCCTCGGAGCGCATGCGGCCCTGGTTGATGGCCGCCACCGGCTTGCCCTGGGCCACGGCCTCATGCACGAAGCGCAGGCCTGAATACACCATCAGCGAAGAACCGGCGACCAGCAGCCCGCCGGCCTGCTGCAGCATGGCGCGCACGGCCTGCACCCGCTGGCTGGGCACGCCTTCCCCGTAGAACACCACATCGGGCTTGAGCACGCCGCCGCAGTGCGGGCAGGCCGGCACGTCGAAGCGGCTGAAGTCGCGCCCCTCCAGATCGGCATCGCCGTCGGGCGCGGCCTGGGCGCTCAGGCCGGCCCAGCCGGGGTTGCGCTCCAGCAGCATGGCCTGCAGCACGGCGCGCTCCATGCCGGTGCCGCAGCCCATGCAGCGCACGGCGGCGATGCGGCCGTGCAGGTCGATGACGCCATCGCTGCCCGCGGCCGTGTGCAGGCCGTCCACATTCTGGGTGACCAGGCCTTCGATCCATCCGCGCTGCTGCAACTGCGCCAGTGCCGCGTGGGCCTGGCCGGGCCTGGCCTGCGCCATCACGGGCCAGCCCAGCAGGCTGCGCGCCCAATAGCGCTGGCGCGTGGCATGGCTGCCCATGAAGGCCTGCAGCGTCACCGGCTGGGGACGCTTCCACTGGCCTTCCAGATCCCGGTAGTCCGGAATGCCGGAGCCCGTGCTGCAGCCCGCGCCCGTCAGCACCAGCCAGCGCCGGCCGGGCGGCAGCAAAGCGCGCAGGGCCAGCCCGGCATCGTGCAGAACCGGGGATGGTGATGGCGGCGGAGCGATGGCGGTCATGGCCGCACAGCATAGCGGCCCCACGCGCCCAATGCAGAAACACCGTGTTGCACTCCGAGCCGGGGCGCAGCGGAGACAATGGCCGGATGCCTCACGCACAAGCCACCGCCCACGCCTTTCCCACCGCCCGCCATCCCGCCGCGCTGAACCGTGCCGCCCTGGCCACCGCCCTGGCCGCCGTGCTGCTGGCCGGCTGCGCGTCCCGGCCGGCGCCTGCGCCGGTCACGGTGCCGCCCTCCATGCCCGCCCCCAAGGCGCCTGCCGCGCCCGTGCAGCCCGAACCGGCCACCGCGCCGGATGCCGCCCAGCAGGCCGAGGCCACCAGCTTCGAAGCGTGGAAGCGGGATTTCGCGCGCAAGGCGCTGGACGCCGGTATCTCGGAGAAAACCGTGCGCAGCGCGCTGGAGCCTGCCCGGCTGCAGCGCCGCGCGGTGCAGCTGGACCGCTCGCAGCCTGAATTCACGCGCACGTCCTGGCAGTACCTGGACAGCGCCGTATCGGCCCAGCGCATTGCCCAGGGCCGCGCCAAGCTGCGCGAAGCGGCTGCACCGCTGCAGTCGGCCAGCCAGCGCTATGGCGTGCCGGCCGAGGTGATCGCCGCCATCTGGGGCATGGAAAGCAATTTCGGCAGCAACTTCGGCAACTTCCCCACGGTCGATGCGCTGGCCACGCTGGCCTTCGACGGCCGGCGCGCCGCCTGGGCGCAAAAGGAGCTGCTCGCAGCCCTGCGCATCATCGACAACGGAGATATCGATGCGGCCCACATGATCGGCTCCTGGGCGGGTGCCATGGGCCACACGCAGTTCCTGCCCTCCGTGTTCCTGGCCTATGCGGTGGATGCCGATGGCGACGGCCGCCGCGACATCTGGGGCAGCCTGCCCGATGTGACGGCCTCCACGGCGAACTACCTGGCCCATTCGGGCTGGAAGACGGGCGAGCCCTGGGGCGTGGAAGTGCGCCTGCCGGCAGGCTTTGACCATGCACGCGCCGAGACCAGCGTGCGCCAGGACAGCGCGCAATGGGCGGCCGAGGGCGTGCAGGCCGTGGACGGCTCCGCCCTGCCCGCCATGGCCGACGCCAGCGTGATCGCACCGGCCGGCGCGCGCGGGCCGGCCTTCATGGTGGGAGCCAACTTCCGCACCATCCTGCGCTACAACAACTCCGTGAATTACGCGTTGGGCGTGGGCCTGCTGTCGCAGCAACTGGCCGGCGGCCCGGGCGTGCAGGCGGCCTGGCCGCGCGATCTGGCACCGCTGTCGCGCGAGCAGTTGCGCGCCTTGCAGGCCGCGCTCAACGAACGGGGATTTTCGGCCGGCACGGCCGATGGCGTGATGGGCCCGGCCACGCGCGCGGGCCTGCGCCAGTTCCAGCAAAGCCAGGGCCTGGTGGCCGACGGCTATCCCACGCTGGAGCTGCTGCAGAAACTGCAGCCCTGAACGCTCACCCGGCGGCGCTGCCCGGCTCCGGGTAGGTGACTTCCAGCACTTCCAGCGTGCGCACACCTGCGGGTGTGGGCAGGGCCACCTCGTCGCCCACACGGGCCTTGAGCAGGGCGCGCGAGACGGGTGCGATCCAGCTGACCTGCTGGCGTGCGCTGTCGGCCTCGTCGATGCCCATGATGGTGATGGTGCGCTCCTCGCCCTCGTCATCGACATAGGTGACGGTGGCGCCGAAGTAGATCTGCTCGCTGCCGGCATGCACGGAGGGATCGACCACCTCGGCGATCTCCAGCCGCTTGGTCAGAAAGCGGATGCGCCGGTCGATCTCGCGCAGGCGCTTCTTGCCGTACAGATAGTCGCCGTTCTCGGAGCGGTCGCCATTGCTGGCCGCCCAGTGCACGATCTCCACGATGCGCGGGCGCTCGTTGTCGATCAGGTCCAGCAGCTCCGTTTTCAGCCGCGCGAAGCCCTGGGGCGTGATGTAGTTCTTGCCGCCCGGCGGCAAGGGCGGCAGGCCGACTTCATCATCGTCGTCGCCGTCGGATTCCTTGGTGAAAGCCTTGCTCATAGGGGCCGATCTTCACACAGATCACCGCAGCAGGCGAAGACGCTGCACAAACCACGACACCAACCGAGCACAAACGAAAAAGCCTCAGAACTTTGCAGTTCTGAGGCTTGTCGTTTTGGTGCGGCTGGCAGGAATCGAACCCACGACCCCTTGGTTCGTAGCCAAGTACTCTATCCAGCTGAGCTACAGCCGCCAAGTTTCGAATTATAGCGTGCTTTTTGAACGCTTACGGAAAACCATGAAAATATCGAAAAATAACCGTTGCCCAGCGCCTGAACCATTGCCACGGCCTCTGTGCGGGCCTGTGCGGGCGCCTGAAACGAAAAAGCCTCAGAACTTTGCAGTTCTGAGGCTTGTCGTTTTGGTGCGGCTGGCAGGAATCGAACCCACGACCCCTTGGTTCGTAGCCAAGTACTCTATCCAGCTGAGCTACAGCCGCCAAGACAACGATTGTATATCAATTTCCGGCCTCTTCGCAAAAATTGCAACCATCGCAAACTCCGGGCCCCGTGGCGCACCGCGCTGCCCTATATTGGCCGGTCGCGGATGCAGGCCCTGCCCTGCACCTGCGCGGGAGACAAACACAGCGAGCGGCCCGCCGCAGCGGCGGGAACGACAAGACATGACAGACAAGCGCGCGGCCACGCAGCCGCAACCGCCCGAGGGCGCCATGTGGGGGCAGCTGTTTCGCCGCAGCGCCCGCCCCTCCCTGAGCCTGCAGGGCCAGATCCGCGAGATGCTGGTCGATGCCATCCTCTCGGGCATCCTCGCACCCGGCGAATCCATTCCCTCCAGCCGCGAGCTGGCGCGCCACCTGGGCGTGGCGCGCATCACCGTGGTGCTGGCCTACCAGCAGCTGGCCGAGGAAGCCTTTTTGCTGAGCCGCCAGCGCAAGGGCCACTTCATCCATCCCGACGTACTCAAGGGGCGCACGCCGGGCGGTGCTGCGGCCAGCACCACCCCTGGCGAAGGCCGCCGCACCGACTGGTCGCGGCGCCTGTGGCTGCTGCCCAGCCAGCAGCGCAGCATCGTCAAGGAAGAGGACTGGCAGCGCTACCCCTATCCCTTCCTGTACGGCCAGTTCGACAAGGAGCTGTTTCCCACGGCCGCCTGGCGCGAATGCTGCCTCAAGGCCCTGGGCGTGCTGGACATACGCCAGTGGGCGCCCGACCAGATCGCGCGCGACGACGAGATGCTGATCCAGCAGGTGCAGACCAAGATCCTGCCGCGCCGCGGCGTCTGGGCCTCGGCCGACGAGCTGATCATTACCGTGGGTGCGCAGCACGCCCTCTACATGGTGGCAGACCTGCTGATGCGCGAGGGCACGGCCGTGGGCATCGAGGAGCCCGGCTACCCCGACGCGCGCAACATCTTCAGCAGCCGCACCTCCCAGGTCATCCCGCTGCCGGTGGACGGCCAGGGCCTGCCGGTCACGCCGCTGCTGCGCCAGCTCGACTACCTCTACGTGACCCCCAGCCACCAATGCCCCACGGGCGTGACCATGCCGCTGGCGCGGCGTGAGGCGCTGCTGGAGATGGCCGAGGCGCACGACATCATCCTCATCGAGGATGACTACGAGAGCGAGAGCAGCTTCGACGGCCAGCCCATCCCGGCGCTCAAGAGCCTGGACCGCAGCAACCGCGTGATCTACGTGGGCAGCCTGTCCAAGAGCCTGGCGCCGGGCCTGCGCGTGGGCTACATCGTGGCTGCGCCCGAGCTGATCCGCGAACTGCGCGCGCTGCGCCGGCTCATGATCCGCCACCCCGCCACCTTCGTGCAGCGCACGCTGGCCATGTTCATCTCCCTGGGCCATTACGAGGCCCAGCAGCGGCGCCTGGCCCAGGCGCAGAAGGAGCGGCACGCGGCGCTGACGGCCGCCATGGCCGAGCATGCCCCCGGCTGCCGCATCACGCCCGTGCGCGGCGGCGGCTCATGCTGGGTGCAGTTGCCCGACCACATTCCTGTCGAAGCCCTGGCGCAGCGCGCCGCAGCGCACGGCGTGCTCATCGAGCCCGGCGATGTGTTCTTCGCCCGCCCGGGCACGCCCGGCAGCTTCATGCGCATGGGCTACCAGTCCATACCCGCCAACGACATCGGCCAGGGCGTGAAGGCCCTGGCCGATGCGATCCGTGAGGAGCAGAAGTAACGCAAGGAGTGGCCGGGACCGGCCCTGCCGGTCCCGTCGCCCCCGGGTCAGTACTTCTGCGGCTCGGGCTGCGCGGCCTCGGACAGCGAGGACACCACCGGCGCCACGCCACGCTGCAGGAACTGCCGCACGCCATAGGCCAGCAACAGGATGCACAGGCTGGCCACGCCCAGCGCCAGCGGTGTGCGCTGCTCGGGGATGAAGGCCATGGCGATGACGATGGACAGCATGCCGAAGATGGCGAACCAGGTCAGGTACGGATAGCACCACATGCGCACCTTGAGCAGGTGCGGCGCCTCGCGCTCCAGGCGGGAGCGCAGGCGCAGCTGCGAGATGGCGATCAGGATGTAGACGAAGATCGCCACCGTGCCGTAGGAATTGACCAGGAAGGCGAACACCTTGTCGGGCGACACATAGGACATCACCACGGCGCCGTAGCCGAACACCGTGGCCACAAGGATGGCGCGCGTGGGCACGCCGTTGCGGCTGACCTTGGCCAGCGCCTGGGGCGCATCGCCGCGCCGCGTCAGCGCGAACAGCATGCGCGAGGATGCATACAGCCCCGAGTTGAGCGCCGACAGCACGGCCGTCAGCACGATGGCGTTCATGATCTGCGCGGCAGCGGGCACGCCCATGGTGTTCAGTGCGCTCACATACGGCGTGGCGATGCCAACCGCATTCCAGGGCACCAGGCAGGCCACCAGGAAGATGGAGCCCACATAGAACACCAGCACGCGCGTGATCACCGAGCTGGTGGCCTTGGCCACGGCCTTCTGCGGCTCGGCCGTTTCAGCCGCCGCAATGGTCACGATTTCGGCGCCGAAGTAAAAGCCCGTGGCCGCCACGGCCCCGGTCAGCACCGGCACGATGCCGTTGGGCATGAAGCCGCCATTGCCGGTGAGGTTGCCGAAGTGCATGCCCTGCGACGCAGGCGTCAGGCCCAGCACGTAGACGCCGGCCACGAACAGGAAGACCACGATGGCCGCCACCTTGATGGAGGCGAACCAGAACTCGAACTCGCCAAAGGACTTCACCGAGACCAGGTTGGTCAGCGTCAGCATCACCAGCAGCACCAGGCTGATGCTCCAGTTGGGGACATCGGGCAGCCAGTAGCGCACCAGGTCGGCACCGGCCACGGCCTCCAGCGCCACGACGATGACCCAGAAGTACCAATACATCCAGCCCGTCAGAAAGCCTGCCAGCCGGCCCACGCCGGGGCGGTCGCGCCAGGCCTCTCGCGCATATTCGTAGAAGGACCCTCCGCCGGGCATGGAGCAGGCCAGCTCGCCCAGCATGCGCATGACCAGCACCACGAGCAGGCCCGTGATGAGGAAGGAAAGAATCGCGGCCGGCCCGGCCGACTTGATGACGACGCCGCTGCCCACGAACAGCCCGGCGCCGATGACGCCGCCCAGGGCGATCATGGTCATGTGCCGCTGTTTGAGCCCGTGTGAAAGCCCCGGCGAAGAGGCTTGCTGATGTCCGATCATGTCTTGTCTCCTGTTGCGTTCAGGCGCCACGGCTGATGCTCTGTTGTGGTGGCTGCGCAGGTGCGCGCCTTGCCGTGGCGTATCCGGTGTTCCCGGTGGCACGGGGCCGCAAGGCCCCGCGCCGTCAGGCGGCCGCCACCGGCGGGCGGTCCTTGCGGAAGGCGTTCTTCACGGCGATCTTTCCGTCCTTGAAGGTGAAGACATCCACCATGCGCGCTTCCACGCGCAGGCCGTCGGCCTTGGTGCCCTTGAAGGTGCTCTCGGACACGCCACGGTCGCCCTGCACGAAATGGTCTCCATCGAGCCAGGCCGCATCGGGGAAGGCCTGCCAGGCCATCTGAAAGCCCTCGCGCACCGCCTGGCGGCCGACGAAGCTGCGGCCCATGAGATCGGGTCCGGCCACGGCGTGGAACTCGCACTCATCGGCCATGAAGCCCATCAGGGCCTCGATGTCGTGGCGGTTCCAGGCCTCGGCGAAGCGGGCCAGGAACTGGGCATCCGGAGGGTTGGTGTCTGCGCTCATGCTGTCTCCTTGTCTGTGGTGGGTACCACGGCGCCGGGCCCCGGGCAGGGCCGCCGCGCCGCGTCATCGAAATGTCGATGGGCCATGGTAGGTAGCAGGCACACGGACCCGTTAGAACCAGATGCCATCAATCGTTAGGTCCAGGCGCGCGCACCGGCCGCCACTGGCTCTATCGAAAGCTGGGCTGTGGCGCTAACTGGCTCCATGGCCTGCTGGCTATGCTGATTCCATCGTCGGCGCACCGCCTTGCAAGGCTTGCCGGCATTGGCCCCATTCCACCGAATCCATAGCAAAAAGCGGCAGATCCCAAGCCGCCGCACCAGGAGACATCCGCCATGAAAGCCGAGGACATCCGCCCCAGCCACCTGCGTCCCTACGACCCTCAGTACGACCCGCTGGTGGCCGCCAACCCGGGCCACGGCACGGGCTATGCGCCCACCTACTGGGTCGGCACGGCGGGACGCCCGCCAGACGATGACGGCCCCGTCAGCGGCGACATGGACGTGGACGTGGCCATCGTCGGCTCGGGCTTCACGGGCCTGGCCACGGCCCTGTTCCTGGCGCGCGAGCACGGCATACGCGCCGTGGTGCTGGACGCCAACCAGACCGCCTGGGGCTGCACCAGCCGCAATGGCGGCCAGGGGCAGAACGCCAGCGGGCGCCTGTACCGCTCGCAGTGGATTGCGCGCTGGGGCAAGGACGTGGCGCTCAAGCTCGACGCCGAGATCCGCGAGGGCTTCCAGACCTTCAAGGACCTGGTGGCCGAATTCCCCGAGTGCGAGCCCCAGCCCGGTGGCCACCTCTACATCGCCCACCGCGAAAAGAAACTCGACTTCCTGCGCAACGAGACCCAGATCATGCGCGAGGTCTTCGGGTACGACGCCCGCATGCTCAGCCCCGAGGAGCTGCGCCGCGACTATGTGAACGATGCCGACAGCCACGGCGCCATGCACGAGCCCGACGGCATCGGCGTGCACCCGCTCAAGCTGGCCTTCGGCTACCTGCGCAAGGCGCGGGAGCTGGGCGTCAAGGTGCACCCGGCCAGCCCGGTGCTGGACGTCGAGACGCGCAACGGCGTGCACCACCTGCGCACGCCCGGCGGCACCGTGCGGGCGCGCGCCGTGGGCTTTGCCACGGGCGGCTACACCAGCAATGCCCTGCATGGCAGCCTGCGCTCCAAGATCATGCCCATCCTCTCGAACTCGCTGGTCACTCGACCGCTGACCGAGCAGGAGCTGGAGGCCACGGGCTTCAAGACCACCCAGGTCATCACCGACACGCGCACGCTGCGCTTTTACTACCGCCGCCTGCCCGACAACCGCGTGCAGATCGGCAGCCGCAGCGCCGTCACGGGTGCCGATGCGCCCAACCCCATCCACATGGCCAAGCTGGTGGACGGCCTGCACCGCAAGTTCCCGGCGCTCAAGGGCATCACCATCGACTACTCCTGGTGGGGCTGGGTCGATGTGAGCCACGACATGATGCCGCGCGTCTTCCAGCCCGATCCGGCCCAGAGCATCTTCTACGCCGTGGGCTATGGCGGCAACGGTGTCTCCTTCTCGGCCCACGCGGGCCGGCGCATGGCCGAGCGCATCGCGGGGCGCCAGAGCAAGACCTTCGAGCTGCCCATCTACAACTCGGAGCTGGAGTATCCGAACGTCTTCAACATGGTGCGCTCGCCCGCGTTTGCGCCGTTTCGCCGGCTGGGGCAGCGGTTCCTGTACCACTGGTACTACATGCGCGACGAAAAGCTCTGAACCCCAACCGATTGCTGCTTGGGCCGGCCTCCTGCAGGGGGCCGGCCCTTTTTTTCAGCAGCGCCGGGGGCAGCCAGCTGCTACCGGTTCCGCATCCAGTCGGCCGTGTTCATGAAGCTGGCCTTGAGGCGCACGCGCAAATCCTCGGGCACGCCGGTCTCGCCCATGGCCTGGTCCATGCAGGCCACCCATTGGTCGCGTTCCAGGATGCCGATGGAAAACGGCATGTGGCGCATGCGCAGGCGCGGGTGGCCGAAGCGTTCCTGGTAATGGTCGGGGCCGCCCAGCCAGCCGCACAGGAACCAGAACAGCTTCTGGCGCGCATCGGCCAGCGTGCTGCCGTGGGCGGCACGCAGTTCGGCATAGCCGGGCTCCAGGTCCATCAGATCGTAGAAACGGTCCACCAGGGCCTGCACCCTGGGCTCGCCGCCGATCCATTCATAGGGGGTCTGGGGGGCGTTGTTCTGGGATTCCTCTGACATGGCGAAAAGCGGCTGGCGGCTGAGTGAAACCCGCGATTGTCAGGCATGTGCCATGTCCGTGCCCGTACCGGTATCCGTGGGGGCCCCGGCACGCAGGAAGCCGTACACCGCCAGCGCCGTGAGCACCGTGATGCCCGCCAGCACATCCAGCAAGATGCCAAAGGCCTGGCCATAGGCCGCCAGCACGGCGGGTGCAGACAGGCCGGGCAGCAGGGCCATGGCCTCGGCGATGTCCCCCGTCACCAGCAACTGCGCCGCGCGGCCGGTGGCATGCACCGCCTGCGCCGCCTGGGGCGCCTGAGCTGCCAGGGCCGACAGACGCCATGCCAGCAATGCAGCCAGCCCCGCGCCCACCAGCGCCAGCGCCATGCCCTCGCCCGCCACGCGCACCGTGCTGAAAATGCCCGTGACCATGCCGGCGCGCTCGCTGGGCACCACGCTCACGGCCAGGCCATCCATCAAACCCCAGGGCAGCCCGATGCCCAGGCCTATCAGCAGCAACGGGGGCGCCATCTGCGCAAAGGCCGTGCCCGGCGCGCACCCGCCCAGCCACAGCAGGCCCGCCGCGCACACCAGCAACCCCGCCAGGCACAGCAGCGCGGCCGAGATCCAGCGTGTGAGCCAGCCCGCCAGCAACGGCACGAACAGCATGGGCAGGGACAGCACAAACATCAGCTGCCCCGCCTGCAGCGGCGCCATGCCCTCCACGCCGATGAAGCGCACCGGCAGCAGCACCAGCAGCACCACGAAGGCATAGGCCGGCGCACCCGCCAGCAACTGCACGCCCACGAAACGCGGATAGCGAAACAGCGACAGGTCCAGCATGGGCTGTCCCGTGCGCTGCTGCACGCGCCGCTCCACGGCCACAAAGGCCGCCAGCGCCAGCGCGGCACCGGCCAGCGGCAGCAGCGCCGCCCCGCTGGACCAGCCCGCCTCCGGCCCCTGCAGCACGCCCCAGGTCAGCAGCGCCAGGGCTGCGGTGAACAGCAACGCACCGGCCCGGTCCAGCCGCTGCGCCTTCGGATTGCGCGACTCCGGCATGCAGCGCAGCCCCAGCCCCAGCGCGGCCAGCGCCACGGCGGCCACGCAAAGCACCACGCCGCGCCAGCCCGCCACGCCCAGCAACCAGCCCGACAGCAACGGCCCGAAGGCCAGGCCCACGCCGAACGACGTGCCCACGCCACTGAAGGCACGCATGCGCGCCGTCCCGTCGAACACCTGGGCCAGCGCCGCCGTGCCGCCCGCCAGCGCGGCCGCCGCGCCCAGGCCCTGCAGCGCACGCAGCAGGTTGAACACGACAATGGCCCCCTGCCCGCCCAGGCAGGCCTGGGCCAGCGCACTGAGCAGCACCACGCCCAGCCCGGTCAGGAAAACGCGCCGCCGCCCGTGCAGATCGGCCAGCGCGCCGGCCGCCATCAGCGTGGCGCCAAAGCTCAGCATGAAGGCATTCGTCACCCAGTTGAGCGCCAGCGGCCCGCCGCCCAGCGCCTCGCGCAGCGCAGACAGGGCCACGGCCGGCCCGGTAAAGCTCAGCGGCATCGCCAGCGCCGCAAGGCACACCGACAACAGCACCCAGACCGGGGACGCATGCGGACGCGCTGTACCGTGGAGCGCACCCGGTGCGCGGGAAGAAGTCAGGCAGGAGGACATGGTTGGCAAGGCTTTCGCAATTTCCCGGCCGCACATGGCCAAGCATGCATGAACGATAAAAGCGCTGCAATGCCGTGAAAATAGGCGACAGACTCCCCACACTCCCAACCCAAGGTTGGCAATCGACATGGACAGCTTCAGCGGACTCGAATCCTTTGTGCGTGCAGCCGACCTGCTGAGCTTTGCCGAGGCCGGGCGCGCCCTGGGCATCTCGGCCTCGGCCGTAGGCAAGAACGTGGCGCGGCTGGAACAGCAACTGGGCCTGCGCCTTTTCCAGCGCACCACGCGCCAGGTACGCCTCACGCAGGAAGGCGCGTTGTTCCATGAGCGCTGCCGCCGCATCCTGGATGAACTGCACGATGCGCGCGCCACCATGCAGGCCGCCGCCGAGGCGCCGCGCGGACGGCTGCGCGTGAGCCTGCCCACCATCGGCTACCGCTTCCTGCTGCCCGTGCTGCCCGAGTTCCAGGCCCTGTACCCGGAGGTTGACCTGGACCTGGACTTCAACGATCACCTGGTGGACGTGGTCGAGGCCGGCCTGGACGTGGTCATCCGCAGCGGCGAACTGGCCGACTCGCGCCTGGTGGCGCGCCGGCTGGGGCCGTTCCGCTTCATCCTGGCCGGCTCGCCCGACTACCTGGCGGCACGGGGCATTCCGCAATCCCCCGCCGAGCTGGCGCAGCACAGCTGCCTGCGCTACCGCTTCCTGAGCAGCGGCAAGCTGGAGGAATGGGTGCTGCCCGGCATGCCGCCCCACCTGCCCGCCGCCCTGGTCTGCAACAACATGGAAGCCATGCTGGGCGCGGCCGTGGCGGGCATGGGGCTGGCCTATATGCCGGACTTCCTGGCGCGGGATGCACTGGGGCGTGGCGAACTGCAGCGGGTGCTGGCGGAGGACCTGACGCACACGGGGCAGTTTTCGGCGCTGTGGGCGTCGAGTCGGCAGTTGTCGCCTAAGGTGAGGGCGTTTGTGGATTTTGTGGGGGGGAGGTTGTTCAAGGAGTCTTGAACGGGTCCTTCCTCTGCTGTTGCTCGTTCTTGTCCCTGCTGTTGCTCGTTTCTGCCCCTGCCGGGTGGTTGTTTTTCGAGGCCGGGTCTCGGCCCGGCGGCCGACCTGTCCTTCGGCAGGACTGCAACCCCGCAACCGCCACGCCGCAGGCGCTGACATACGGGGAGTTGGCTCGGGCCTTCGCTTCGCTTGGCCATTTTTTGGGCGCGCTCGTCGTCCAAAGCCTCTATCATTTCGACCGGCCCCCTGTTCAGGGGCTGGTGCTTCAAAACACCTTTATAGAGCGGTGCAGCCTCCACGTCAGCGAGGCCTTGTCACGTCTGGATCATCGGACCGTGGGTGCCTGCCCACGTCCCTGCGGTTACGGACGGGATGGGGCTACCCGCAAGGGCGTCCGCACGGCTCTGTACGTGTTTTGAACATCCCGTCCACCTTCTTCGCGCTTCAAAACGTGGAGCGGGTGGCTTCCATCTCACAGAGGAGAGCGAAACCATGCACGCCATATGCCCCATCCTGGTTACCGTCACCTGCAGGGCCAGGCCATGAAGCAGGAAACACGATCCACCAGCGCCAGAACCACGCAGCTGAACTTCTCCATCACCGAGGTGAACCGAATGGTCCAGATGGGCTGCAACGAGATCTCCTCCATCTCCCAGCTCGCCCAGGCATGGCTGCTATCGCCCGAAGGCCTGCGCGACACGGACGTGGTGACCAACGCCTTGCGCACCATTCAGCACAGCGCCGAGCGGCTGGCCACCTACGTGGAAGACGAGATCTATCTCCTGCGCAACACCGCCAAGCCCGAGGCCTGAAGCAGTAGCCTCAGCCCACGAAAAACAGCCGAGCGCAACAATGGCGCATCGGCTGTTTTGCATTTCCGGCTGTTGGCTATTGGCTGCCCCCAGCCCCCCCCTTCTGCCCACGCCTGCGTTGGGCGGGATGCGGGGTGGCAGCCCTGCCGAAGGACAGGGCTGCTTCGTCATCTGACTCGCCGTGATGTTTGAGTGAAGCGCGCAGCGCGTAACGAGTTTCACGGCGCACCCCGCATCCCGCCCAACGCAGGTCGCCCGCAGCGAAGCGAAGGATCGTGGGCAGTTTGGGGCGCGCTTCTTTGCCTACTTTCTTATCGCGCGATAAGAAAGTAGGTCGGCCGCCGGGCCGAACCCCGGCCTCGAAAAACAACCACCCGGCAGGGTCAAAAACCAGGCCCGGACCTGGCCCCAAACTACTCAGCCACCTGCCTCAACGTATCCATCACAGGCCTCCTCAACACCTCCCGCAACGCCCACCACCCCGCCATCCAGGCCAGCAAGGCCCCGGCAACAGCCCCCGCCAGCGGAGCCCACCAGGGCACGGTCCAGTTGAACTCGAACACCCAGCGCGCCAGGGCCCAGCCCACGGCCCCTGCCGCGCAGCTGGCCAGGAACCCCGCCAGCAGGCCCACGCCGGCCAGCTCGGCGCGCTGCACCTGCGCCAGCAGCCGGGCCTGGGCACCGACGGCGCGCATGATGGCGTACTCGCGCGCACGCTCCTCGCGCGTGGCGGTGACGGCGGCGAAGAGCACGACCAGGCCGGCGGCCAGGGTGAAGCCGAAGAGGAATTCCACCGCGCGTATCACCTGGTCCAGCACGCGCTGCACCTGGGCCAGCGTGGTGCTCAGGTCCACGTTGGTGATGTTGGGAAACTCGCGCACCAGGGCGTTGTCGAAGCCCGCCACGTCGGGCGCGCGGTAGGCGGCCAGGTAGCTGACGGCCACGTCGTCCAGGTGGTCCACGGGATAGATCACGAAGAAGTTGGCCCGCATCGATCCCCAGTCCACCTTGCGCAGGCTGGTGATGCGCGCCTCGCTGGGCACCCCGCCCACGTCGAAGCCCAGCGTGTCGCCCAGCTTGAGGCCCAGGGTCTCGGCAATGCCGTCCTCCACGCTGATCTCGCCCTTGGCGCCAGGCGTCCAGGTGCCCGCCGTGATCAGGTTGTGTGCGGGCGCCTGCGCCGTGGTGGAGAGGTTGAACTCCCGGTCCACCAGGCGCTTGGCGCGGTCTTCGCTGAAGTCGTCGGGGCTGACCGGCTTGCCGTTGACGGTGACCAGACGCCCCCGGATCATGGGGAACCAGTCATAGGAGGTGACGCCAGCCTTGTCCAGCGCCGCGCGGAAACCGTCGGCCTGCTCGGGCTGCACGTTGATGACGAAGCGGTTGGGCGCATTGGCCGGCGTGGCCTGGCGCCAGCTGCCGATGAGGTCGGTGCGCAGCAGCACCAGCAGCATGAGCGCCAGCAGCCCCACGGCCAGGCTGCTGATCTGCACCACGGCATAGGCGGGGCGCGCGGCGATCTGGCGCGTGGCCAGAACCAGCCAGCGCGGCGCCGTGCTCTCGTGCACCAGGCGGCGCAGCACCTGCACGGCCAACCAGCCCAGGGCCGCGAACAGCAGCACGGCCACGGCAAAGCCACCCACGGCGATCAAGCCCAGCTTGATGTCGCGGCTGGCCGCCAGCAGCAAGGCCGCAAAGCCTGCCACGCCCACAGCCAGCACCACCACCGAGGCTGGCTTGAGCGCGCCCAGGTCGCGGCGCATGACGCGCAGCGGCGGCACGCGCGCCAGTTGCAGCACGGGCGGCAGGCCAAAGGCCAGCAGCAGGGTCAGCCCCATGCCCACGCCGAAGGCCGCAGGCCACAGGCCTGGTGCGGGCAAGGCGGTTTCCACCAGCCCGGCCAGCAGCAGCACGAACACATGGTGGATGGCCCAGCCCAGCAGCACGCCCGCGGCGCTGGAGGCCAGGCCGACCAGCACGAACTCCACCGTGTAGGCGCCCGCGATGCGCCGCTGGCTCTGGCCCAGCACGCGCAGCATGGCCGAGGCGTCGAGGTGGCAGTTGGCAAAGCCGCGTGCAGCCAGGGCCACGGCCACGGCCGACAGCAGGGCCGCCAACAGGGCGACCAGGCTCAGGAATTTCTCGGCGCGGTCCAGCGTCTGGCGCATCTCGGGGCGGCCGCTGTCCAGCGACTCCACGCGCACGCCATGCACGCCGGGCGCCTTGGCCTGCTGCTCGGCCCAGACGCGGTAGCGCTGCACGGCTGCCTCGGAGCCATCACCCGCGCCGGCCACGGCCAGGCGGTAGGTGATGCGGCTGGCCGGCTGCACCAGACCCGTGGCGGCCAGGTCGGCGGAGGTGATCATCACGCGCGGCGCAAAGTTCATGAAGCCTGCACCCCGGTCAGGCTCGATGGAGATGATGCGCGCCACGCGCAGTTGGGCGTCGCCCAGCAGCAGCATGTCCCCCACGCCTATGCCCAGCGACTCCAGCAGCGGCGCATCGACCCAGGCCTCGCCCCGCGCCGGTATCTCGCGCGTGGCCCGGTCGGCCGCGCCGGGGGCATCGGCCACGCGCAGGCTGCCGCGCAGCGGATAACCTTCGGGCACGCTCTTGAGCGCCACCAGGCGGCTCATGCCGCCTTGCGCGTCGCTGGCGCGCGCCATGGTCGGGAAGCTGGATGTCTCCAGGGCCTGCAGCCCTTCGGCGCGTGCGCGCTCGGCAAAGGCCGGCGCCGTGGGGTTGTCGCCCACCACGACCACGTCGCCGCCCAGCAGCTGGCGCGCATCGCGCTGCAGCCCCGCCTGCAGCCGGTCGGCAAAAAAGCCCACCGAACTGAGCGCGGCCACGGCCAGCATCACGGCGACGATCAACAGGCGCAACTCGCCCGCGCGCAGGTCGCGCCACAGGGTGCGCCAACCCAGGGTCCAAGCAGAAGATCCATTCATGCCGCGCAGATTAGCGCAGGCGAAGATGGGCACCCGGGCGCCACGGCTATTGGCACGGCCGTTCAGAACATCAGCCGCAGGCCCAGGTCCAGCCCGAGCGCGCCGGCCGGCTGCATGCCGCCCGTGGTCAGGTAGCCAGGCTGAGGAAGGATGGCCGGGTTGCTGACCACCAGCGGCGTCACGCCCATCACGCCCGGGTTGTTGCGCCCGTTGCCCACGCTGATGCGCGACACCGTGGCGTACAGCGTCGTGCGTTTGGACAGCGGGTGCACATAGCCCAGGGCGAGCTTGTTCACCGAGGAATCGCCGTCGGCCAGGCCCTGGCCATTCCTGAACTGCACACGTGCATAGGAGGCGCGCAGCGCCCCCTGGCCCACGGGGATGTTCACGCCGGCCAGCACGCCCAGGTAGCGGTCGTTGATGGCGGCCAGCGTGCCGGCGTCGCGCCGCTCGTTGCGCACGCCGGACCATTCGCCAAAAAGCTTGACGGGGCCGAAGTCATAGGAGCCGCCCAGGTTCAGCGAACGGATCTTTTCCGCGCCGGCGCCCGAGGTGCCCAGGGTGTTCTCGCCATAGCCCAGCGCCACATCGGCCGCCCCCATGGCCCAGCCGATGCGGGCACCCGCGTAACGCCCCCGCTTCGAGCTGTTCTCGGGAAAGGCGTACATGGCCTGCCCGTAGACGCCGCCCAGGCCCGGCGGCAGGAAATAGCCGATGGAGTTGCCTGCGCGCAGATAGGTGTCCGTGCCCGCCGACAGCCCGCCGCCCAGCAGGCCGCCCGTGGCCAGCGCGCGGGCGATGGCCAGGTTGCTGTTGACCACGGCGATCAGGTTGGTGCCCACGCCGTTGACGGTGAAGGGGTCGAAGGCCCAGTCGTTCAGAAACGAAGGCGTGTGGTCGCGCCCCATGCGCAGCTCGCCCAGGCGCCCGGACAGGCTGATGGTGGCGCGCCGCCCGAAGTTGAGCGCGCCGCCGCCCGTGTCATTGGCCACCGGCGCCTCCAGCCACAGCCCGGCCATGAGGCCGCCGCCCAGGTCCTCGCTGGCGCGTATGCCGATGCGGCTGGCCAGGTTGCCCGAGGGCGACAGCGCCCAGGTGCTTTGCCGCGCCGAGCGCGCGGGGCCCGTGTCCCAGGATTCGCTGCGCACGCTGTAGCGGCTGATGCCGGCGTCCATCACGCCGAACAGCGTGACCGAGGTGGGCGCCTGGGCGGCGGCCGCGCCTGCCACGCAGAAAGCGCACAGGCCGGGGAAGGGAGGGTGAAGACGGGGCATGGAGGTCTCCTGTTCATCGCTCAGGGAATCAGCACCGTCGCGCCCGTGGTGCGGCGCGACTCCAGCGCCCGGTGCGCCTGGGCCGCATCGGCCAGCGCAAAGCTTTGCTGGGGCTCGCTGGCGATGCGCCCTGCCAGCACATGGTCGAACAGCTCGCGCGCCATCTCCAGCATGTGGGCGCGCGGCTGGATGTAGTGCACCATCGCGGGCCGCGTCATCCAGATCGATCCCTTGGAGGCCAGCAGCTGGGAGTCCACCACCACCGAGCCCGACGAGGTGCCGTTGCTGACCAGCCGGCCGCGCGGCTGCAGGCAGTCCAGCGAATCCATGAGCGTGTCCTTGCCCACCGAGTCATAGACCACGGGCACGCCCTTGCCGCCCGTGATCTCCATCACGCGAGCGACGGTGTTCTCGCGCGAGGTCACGATGACGTGGGCGCAGCCGTTGGCGCGCGCGGCGGCGGCCTTCTCGTCGGTGCTCACCGTGCCGATCATGGTCACGCCCAGCGCACGCGCCCACTGGCAGGCGATCAGCCCCACGCCGCCGGCCGCCGCGTGGTAGAGGATGGTTTCGCCCCCCTGCAGCGGATGGACCTGGCGGAACAGGTACTGCGCCGTCATGCCCTTCATCATCAGCGTGGCCGCCGTGCGGTCGCTGATGCCGTCGGGCAGCGGGATCAGCACCTCGGCCGGCATCACGCGCACATCGCTGTAGGCGCCCTGCGGGCCCATCAGGTAGCCCACGCGGTCGCCGGGCCGCACTTCGGTCACGCCCTCCCCCACGGCCTCGACCACGCCCACGGCGTCCGAGCCCAGGCCGTTGGGCAGGGCCAGCGGATAGCGGCCCGTGCGGAAATAGATATCGATGAAGTTGACGGCGATGAAGCTGTGGCGCACGCGCGCCTGGCCGGGTCCGGGCGCGCCGGCCTCGGCATGCTCCAGCCTGAGCACCTCGGGGCCACCGGTGGTATGAAAGCGTATGGCCTTTGCCATGGATTCTCCTTGTGTAGCGCCTGCGTGAGGCGCCCTGCATCAGTTGAGCCGGATGTCGAAGTTCCGGACGATCTCGGCATTGCGGTCGAACTCGGCGCGCAGGTCGGTGGACATCTGCTCCAGCGAGCGATCGCCTTCGACGGGCTCGAAGCCCGTGCCCGCATAGCGTTCGCGCACGGCCTTGCGTGCGTTGACCCGGGCCAGCGCGCCGTGGATCTTCTCCAGCAGCGGGCGCGGCGTCTGCGCCGAGGCGAACACGCCGCTCCAGTTGCTGAAATCCACCTCGGGATAGCCCAGCTCGGCCAGCGTGGGCACCTGCGGGTAGTCGGGCAGCCGGCTCTTGTAGGCCACGGCCAGCAGCCTGACCTTGCCGCCCGCGATCAGCGGCTTGGAGGTGACCGATCCGTCGAACATCAGCGGGATCTGGTTGCCCATGACCTGGGCCAGCGCGGGCGCCGAGCCCGGGAAGGCCACATGCTCCATGTCCAGGTGGGCCCTTCTGTTGAGGATGGCGCCCGCGTACTGCGAGGCCGTGCCCTGGCTGTACGAGGCGAACGACAGCGTGCCCGGGTGGGCCTTCACGTAGGCGATGGCCTCGGCCCCGTCGCGCGCGGGAAACTGCGGCGAGGCGATGAACAGCATCACCGAGCGCGCCATCTGCGCCACGGGCCGCACGTCCTTCATGGGGTCGAAGCCGACCTTGAGCACATGGGGCACCTCGGTGAGGATGTTGGTCACCGTCACCAGCAGCGTGCTGCCGTCGGCCGGCTGGGACAGCATGTGCTTGACGGCGATGGCGCCACCGGCACCGGGCCGGTTCTCGACGATGACGGGCTGGCGTATCTCCTGCGCCAGCTGGTCGCTGATGATGCGCGCGAACACATCGATGGTGCCGCCGGGCGGCGCCGGCACGATGAGCCGGACCGGCTTGTCGCCGAAGGCGTGGGCGCCACCGGCCAGCAGCGAGGCGGCCAGGGCGATGGCAGTCCAGGGGGGCATGCGTTGCATCATGGGCTCCCGGTTCAGGCGGCCTTGCGCAGAAATCCCTGCTGGGCGCCGTTGCGGTTGGGCGCGAAGCCGTTGGCCGCCAGCGTCTCGTCCACGGTGCCGTAGAACTGGCCGATCCGGCAGATCTCCCGCGCCTGTTGCGCCGTGGCGATGGGGCGGCCGAACTCGCGCGCGATGCGCACCAGCTGCTCGATCTGCGCCACCGTGCCCATCTTGGCCGTGCGGCGCTGGTTCCAGAGGTTGTCCTCCGTGCCGCAGCGCACGTGCAGCCCCATGGCAATGCCCATCATGTTCACGGGCAGCACGTTGAGCACCGAGCTTTCCACGGTGAGCACGGCGCCGTCGGGCACGGCACGCACGAAGTTGGCCAGGCTGTAGATGCTGGGCGCGTCCATGCCGCCGCCAATCGCCACCCAGTTCATCACCAGCGGGCCCTTGTAGATGCCGCGGCGCATGAGCCGCTCCACCGACTCGAAGCTGTTGATGTTGTAGCACTGGAAGGCGCTCTGGATGCCGGCGGCGGACAGGCGCCGGATGTGCTCCTCGGCCCAGCCGGGCTGGGCGGGCACGGTCATCTCCCTGTAGGCATTGAAGACGGCCGGGTCCTCCATGGAGGTGCCGCGTATGTCGCGCGCATCGAACTGCTCCAGGAAATTCATCTGCGAGGTATTGATGGTCACCGTGACCTGGTCGGGCACGGGCTCCAGCTCGGCCAGCATGTGGCGCGTGTCGTCGGACAGCCACTTGGCGGCCGCGCCGTCCGTCTCGGGAGCAAAGCTGATCGATCCGCCCACCTGGATGATCATCTCGGGCACACGCGCACGCACGCCGGCGATCAGCTCGTTGAACTTGGACAGGCGCTTGCTGCCTTTGCCGTCCAGCTCGCGCACATGCAGATGCAGCACGGTGGCGCCAGCGTTGTAGCAGTCCACGGCCTTCTGGATCTGCTCGTCCATGGTCACGGCGATCTCGCCGGGAAAGTCCGAGGGCAGCCACGAGGGCGCATAGGGCGCGGCCGTGATGATCAGGGGCTGCTGGTTTTCGGGGAACAGGTGGCCGTCGAGAAAGTTCATGGCATGTCTCCTTGTGTCGTGATCGTGGTTCAGAAGGTCGGCGTGCCGACGATGCCCGCGCGCTCCATCTTCCGGTGGCTGGGCGGGTAGTCCATGGCCGCGTAGTGCTGGGTGGAGCGGTTGTCCCAGATCGCCACGCTGCCCGCCCGCCAGCGCCAGCGCACCTGGTACTCGGGGATGGCAGCCTGGCCGATCAGGTACTGCAGCAGGCCGGAGGCGCCCTGCGTGAAGTCCTGGCCCACGCGCACATTGGCGGGCGTATGGAAATTGGTGAAATGCGTGGTGAAGCCGTTCACGAACAGCACCTTCTCGCCGGTCTCGGGATGGGTGCGGACCACGGGATGCTCGGCATCGGGGTACTGGGCCTTGAGCGCCAGCCGCCTTTCGATGGGCATGGCCGCACCGAACGTGCATTCGATGCTGTGGCGCGCGCGCAGCGGCGCGATCAGCGCCTTGACGGCGTCCGGCAGGCGTTCGTAGGCCAGCGCCATGTTGGCCCACAGGGTGTCGCCTCCCACGGGCGGGCATTCCACGCAGTGCAGCACGCAGCCCATGGGCGGCGCCTCGCGCCAGGTGGCGTCGCAGTGCCAGGAATTCTCGTAGCGGTCGTTGGGCTGCTCGGGCGTCCTGTAGATGCGCACCAGGCCCGGATGCTCGGGATCGCTGCCAGCCACCGGATGGTCCTCCAGCTCGCCGAAGCGCCGCGCAAAGGCCACGTGCTCGGCGCGTGCCAGGCCCTGGTCGCGCAGGAAAAGCACCTTGTGGCGCAGCAGCGCTGCCCGGATCTCCGAGAAAAGCGCGTCGTCGCGCACCGCGTCGGCCAGCCGCACGCCGAGCAATTCGGCGCCGATGGCGCATGTCATGGGCTCTATGCGCATGCCTGTCTCCTGTCATTGTTGTGAAGGCCCGTGGCGGCACGGTCCGCCCGGCGTGGGGCCGGTCTCTGCAATGTAGGAAAACCCGGTTCCGCGGACTATGCAAGCCATGCCATCCTCTTTGCATTTCGTGCCACCAGGCCACGGACTGACAGGAGGGCAAGCATGGTCACCATGGTGCGCGCGGCGGCCTTGACCCATTTTTCGGACGTCATGCGCGAACTGGGCGGCGACCCCGACAAGGCACTGCGCCAGGCCGGCCTGCGGCCCGCGCTGCTGCGCGAGCAGGACCAGCTGATCGACGTGGCCATCGTCGCGCGCCTGCTGGAAGACGCGGCCCAGTCCACGGGCTGCGAGTCCCTGGGCCTGCGCATGGCCCGGCACCGCCAGCTGTCGAGCTTCGGCGCCGTGAGCCTGCTGCTGCTGCACCAGCCCACGCTGCGCCATGCGCTGGACACGCTGGTCGCGCACATGCACCTGGTCAACGAATCGCTGCTGATCCACCTGGAGGATGCAGGGGACATCGTCATCCTGCGCGAGGACTTCGTCCTGCACGGCGCCATGCGCCAGTCCGTGGAACTGGCCATGGGCGTGCTGTGGCGCATGTGCGAGGCATTGCTGCGCGAGCGCTGGCGGCCGCAGGGCGTCAGCTTCAGCCACGCGCCACCGGCCGACCTGTCCGAACACCGCCGCATGTTCCGCTGCCGCATCACATTCGGCGCCGAGTTCAACGGCATCGCCTGCCGCGCCGCCGACCTGGACGAGCCCAACCCGCTGGCCGACCCCGCGCTGGCGCGCTATGCGCTGCGGCTGGTGGAGGCCATGCCGGCCCACCGTGCCGCCTCCGTGGGGCACCAGGCGCGCCGGGTCATCTACCTGCTGCTGCCCTCGGGCAACGCCACCTGCGCAGGCGTGGCGCAGGGCATGGGGCGCAGCCTGCGCACGCTGCAGCGCGAACTGGACCGCGAAGGCCTGAGCTTCAGCGAGCTGCTGACCGAAGTGCGCCACGAGCTGGCCCTGCGCTACCTGGACCATCCCCACTACAGCGTGGGCCAGATCGCGTCCATGCTCGGCTATGCCAGCCACAGCGCCTTCACGCGCTGGTTCGCTGCGCAATTCGGCTGCGCGCCCGAGGCCTGGCGCAGCCGCGCGCAGGGACTGCCTCGCGCCTGACGCACCGGGCGTTCCTGGCGCACTTGATCGCACTTGACGCACCACCACGGCGCACCCCGCCCCTGCACGGTGCGGCGGGCGCATTGCGGTGCACGCTGTCTGCGCACCAGACAGCGTGCACCACGGGCAGGCATCGCGCCGCGGTGCTGGCACGGCACTTGCATTGGCTGCCCTGACCCGCTGGCCCTGGCCTGCGGCCCGCAAAACACTGGATGCGCAACGCAGGACGCCAGATGAACATCGTTGTGATCGGCCACGGCATGGTGGGCCACAAATTTCTCGAGCAGCTCCATGCCCTGGGCGTGGCAGACGCGAACGTCACCGTGCTGTGCGAGGAGCCGCGCGCCGCCTACGACCGTGTTCACCTGTCGGAATTCTTCTCCGGCAAGAGCGCCGAGGACCTGAGCCTGGTGGCGCCCGGCTTCTTCGAGGCCAGCGGCTTCACGCTGCGCCTGGCGGCCAGGGCGGCAGCCGTGGAGCGGCGCGAGCGCACCGTGACCACGGCCGATGGCGAAGTCATCCCCTACGACAGGCTGGTGCTGGCCACGGGCTCGGCGCCCTTCGTGCCGCCCGTGCCGGGGCGCGACCGGTCGCACTGCTTTGTCTACCGCACCATCGAGGATCTGGAAGCCATGCAGGCATCGGCCGCGCGCTCCAGAACCGGCGTGGTGGTGGGCGGCGGCCTGCTGGGCCTGGAATGCGCCAAGGCCCTGCGCGACCTGGGCCTGGAGACCCATGTGGTCGAGTTCGCCCCGCGCCTGATGGCCGTGCAGGTGGACGACGGCGGCGGCCGCGTGCTGCGCAGCAAGATCGAGGACCTGGGCGTGCAGGTGCACACGGGCCGCAATACGCTGGAGATCACCGACGGCGCCACGGCACGCCACCGCATGGTGTTTGCCGACGGCACGCACCTGGAGACGGACATGATCGTCTTCTCCGCCGGCATCCGCCCGCGCGACGAGATCGCCCGCCAGTGCGCCCTGGCCATAGGCCCGCGCGGCGGCGTGGCCGTGGACGACCATTGCCGCACCAGCGACCGCAGCGTCTACGCCATTGGCGAATGCGCCTCCTGGCGCGAGCAGACCTTCGGGCTGGTGGCACCCGGCTACGACATGGCGCGCGTGGCGGCCCGCCACATTGCGGGCGAGGCCGAGGCCGCCTTCGGCGGGGCCGACCTCAGCACCAAGCTCAAGCTCATGGGCGTGGATGTGGCCAGCATCGGCGACGCCCAGGGCAAGACGCCGCGCAGCCGCAATTACCAGTTCATCGACGAGCGCAAGCAGGTCTACAAGAAGATCGTGGTCAGCGAGGACGGCCGCCAGCTGCTGGGCGCCGTGCTGGTGGGCAATGCCGATGAGTACGGCACGCTGCTGCAGATGACGCTCAACAGCATCGCCCTGCCCGAGGAGCCCGAGTTCCTCATCCTGCCCTCCAGCGACGGCAAGGCCAAGCCCGGCCTGGGCGTGGACGCCCTGCCCGACACGGCGCAGATCTGCTCGTGCAACAACGTCACCAAGGCGCAGATCTGTGCGGCCGTGGGCGAAGGCGCCTGCACCATGGCCGAGCTCAAGTCCTGCACCCAGGCCGGCGCCACCTGCGGCGGCTGCGTGCCCCTGGCCACCCAGGTCATGAAGGCCGAGATGGCCCGGCGCGGCATGGCCGTCAACAACCATGTCTGCGAGCATTTCCCGCACTCGCGCCAGGAGCTGTACCACCTGGTGCGCGTGGGCAGCATCAAGACCTTCGACGAGCTGCTGCACCGCCACGGCAAGGGCCTGGGCTGCGATGTCTGCAAGCCGCTGGCCGCCAGCATCCTGGCCTCGTGCTGGAACGAGTTCGTGCTGCAGCCGCAGCTGGCCAGCCTGCAGGACAGCAACGACTACTACCTGGGCAACATCCAGAAGGACGGCAGCTACTCCGTGGTGCCGCGCATGCCCGGCGGCGAGGTCACGCCGGACGGCCTGATCGCCGTCGGCCAGGTGGCCAAGAAATACGGCCTTTACACCAAGCTCACGGGCGGCGCCCGCGTGGACCTGTTCGGCGCGCGCGTGGAGCAGCTGCCGCTGATCTGGGAGGAGCTGATCGCGGCCGGCTTCGAGTCCGGCCATGCCTACGGCAAGTCGCTGCGCACCGTCAAAAGCTGCGTGGGCTCCACCTGGTGCCGCTACGGCGTGGACGACAGCGTAGGCCTGGCCGTGCAGCTGGAAAACCGCTACAAGGGCCTGCGCGCGCCGCACAAGATCAAGTTCGGCGTCTCGGGCTGCACGCGCGAATGCGCCGAGGCCCAGGGCAAGGACGTGGGCGTGATCGCCACCGACAAGGGCTGGAACCTCTATGTCTGCGGCAACGGCGGCATGAAGCCGCGCCATGCCGAGCTGATCGCCTCCGACCTGACCAAGGACAGGCTGCTGCAGCTCATCGACCGCTTCCTGATGTTCTACGTGCGCACGGCCGACCGCCTGCAGCGCACCAGCACCTGGCGCGAAAACCTGGAAGGCGGCCTGGACTACCTCAAGGACGTGGTGGTCAACGACAGCCTGGGCCTGGGCGCCGAACTCGAGGCCCAGATGCAGCATGTGGTGGACACCTACCAGTGCGAGTGGAAGACCGCCGTCACCACGCCCGAAGTGCGCCAGCGCTTTCGCAGCTTCATCAACAGCGACCAGCCCGACGAGCACATCGTCTTCGTGCAGGAGCGCGGCCAGATCCGCCCGGCACGCAGCGAAGAGCGCAGCGAGGCCCTGGTCTGATCCAGGCCTGATCCCGGCCCGCACCCACACCACCGACAAGGCACCGCCATGACACACCCCGCCCAAGAACAGTGGATGCCCGTCTGCGCCACCCGCGACATCGTCCCCGACACGGGGGTCTGCGCCCTGGTCGAAGGCCGGCATGTGGCGGTCTTTCGCCTTGGCGAAGACCGCTTCTACGCCATAGACAACGTGGACCCGCGCTGCGGCGCCAGCGTGCTCGCGCGCGGCCTGGTCGGCAGCCTGGGCGAGCGCGTCGTCGTCGCCTCGCCCATCTACAAGCACCACTTCGACCTGGCCACCGGCGAATGCCTGGAAGCGCCCGAGCACTCTGTGCGCGCCCATGCGGTGCGCAATGAGAATGGGCAGTTGCTGGTCGCGCTGCACTGAGGTCTCGGTCAGATCAGCATGGGGAGGGGTTCCCCACGTCCCGTGATGGCGCGGTAGAGCCATCTGCCTTGCATTCCACCTTTGCCAGTCGGGCATCATTGCCGCCTCGACAAATGCATGAGGGTGGATATGAACGCAGGGAATCCGGACGCCGCAGCCCACAACGCGGGCGACGAACACAGCTACGCAGATTTTCTCCACGGCCTGCAGGCCCGATTCGAGGCCAGACTCAAGGAGGGCGGCGACCAGGTCTTCGACACCACGGCCACCGGCCTGTTCGACGACTATCTGGCCGCCCTGCCTGCCGAACTGCGCCAGCGCCATACCTGCAGCTGCTGCCAGAATTTCGTGCGCCGCTTTGGCGGCCTGGTCACCCTTGCGGCCGACGGCCGCCAGACGCCGCTGCTGTGGGGCGATGATGCGCCCGGCATCCACCGTGCCGGTGTGGCGGCCATGGCCGCCGCCGTGCGCCGCGCCACCGTGCGTGGCGTCTTCCTCGCCACCCCTGCCGTGTGGGGCCGGCCCCAGGCGGGCGGGCATCCGCACATGCACGTCACGGTGCCGCAGGCGCTGCAATTCAAGCGCACGCTGCTGACCGCAGGCCAGAAGATGGCGGAAAGGCGCGAAGACTTCAGCACCATGGAGCGCGCCCTTGGCGACTTCCACAGCGACCATGTGGCCACCGCCTTGCAGCTGCTGCGCTCCGACCAGCTCTACAGCGCCGAACGGGTGCTGGGCCAGGCCGAGTTCCTGCACCAGTTGCACACGGACCGCGCCCAGGCCAGGAGCCCGCAGGCAGCCGACAACATTCTTTGGCGCGCCATTGCCTCGGCGCCGGCCGGCTTCTGCCATCCGCGCAGCTCCATGATCGGCACGCTGCTGGAGGACATCGCGGCGGGCAAGAGCTACGCCGACGTCTCGCGCGCGTTCGCCGCAAAAATGCACCCGCTGCGCTACCAGCGCCCGCAGGCGGCACCCACCGCCGGCGGCATTGCGCAGGCAGAGAAAGTGTTCGAGCAGCTGGGCCTGGCACCTGCCCTGCCGCGCCGGATGGCCCGATTCGAGGAAGTGCCCAAGACCTGGACGCCGCGCAGGCGCGAGCCCGCCCCACGCACGGGCAGCGGTCTTTTTGCGCATGTTCTGCCCAAGGGCGCCACACAGCCCAAGTCAGGCATGGCCACGCCCGCCATCACCATGACGCTGCAGAAATTCGTGCGCACCATCATCCCCACGGCCGAGCAGATCGAGGTACAGATCCGCGCCACGGCCAACCCCTTCATCGGCATCACCACGGCGGTGAACGAAGACGCGCCGCGCCTGTTCCAGTGGGACCATCCGTTCTCCTGGTATGTGTGGAGCGGCGGCTCCCCCGCGGCCCAGTTCGGCCTGAGTGAAGGCTGGGTCAGCGTGGCGGGCATCACCCGGCTGCCGGCCCGCTGGGACGATGACGGCGAACGCTTCAAGCACCAGGGCGACGGCATCATCTTGCTGCTGGACGGCGCGCGCGAAACCCGCAACGTGGGTGCCGCGCTGTTCCCCAGCCTGCTGCGCGCCGAGCTGCACGGCGTGCGCGCCACGGTGGAGGCGCACTCCAACGCAGTCACCATGGCCGGCCTGGCCGAAGGCTCTGCCGTGGGCATCGACCTGCGCGACCAGGGCAATGCCTATCCCGCATCGCTGCGAGTCGTCTCGAATGGATGGACCCAGGCCTACACGATCGATCGCTGGGACTGAGCGCGGCGATCCGCCCTCCCTCTCGGCAGACGCCTGCCTATGATGGCGCTCTGCCGATCCTCCGATATGCCCCTGGCGCCCTCACCATCCATGAACTACCGCATTGAAGACCACGTCCCCGCCGTCCAGGACTACATCCAGATCCGGCTGGCTGCCGGCCTGAGCTGCAAGTCGCCCGAGGCGGCCACCATCGGCCTGAAAAACGGCCTGTTCAGCGTGGTCGTCTATGCCGATGCAACGCCGGTTGGCATAGGCCGCGTGATCGGAGACGGCGGGTGCTTCTTCGAAATCGTGGACATCGCCGTCATCCCCGAGCACCAGAAAAAGGGCCTGGGCCACCTCATCATGCAGCGCCTGATGCAGTACATCCACGGCAATGCCCTGCCCACGGCCTATGTCAGCCTCATGGCCGACCACGGCACGCCGGAGTTCTATCGCCGCTATGGGTTCGAACCCTCCCTGCTGCCCAAAAAGGCGGGCATGTCCTTGCGCATTGTTTGACTGCAGAGGCTCGATCAAGACAGAGATGAACAACAAACTGAGAGCAGCGGCAGTGATCGCCGCAGCGTTTTTGGCCGTTGCCTTCCTTGTGCCTGCGCCGAAAAGTGTGCCGCTCACCGAGCGCTATCCCGGTCCGTGGAGAACTGATTTCAGCCGAGACATCGCCATCGCGCTGGGCAAGAACCAAGCTATCGGCTGCGTGCAATTCCAATACCGGGAGAGCCGCCTGGACCCAGGCGAGTACCTTGTGTACTGCAATGATCGGGGCATGTGGAGGTCCTACCTGGTCTGGATCCCGTCGCAGAAGATCACCGGGCCGCACATGATTGATGCATCGATTCCGCCGTGATCGAAGAATCCGCATTGGCGTGCAAGATGGCGCTGCATTGAGTTCAGCCACGTCCCATGCCGGCGGCGCGGCACCATGAAATCCGCCCGACAGGGCGCCTGCCCGTGCCCGACCTGCGGGCTCAGGCGTAAAAGGACAGCAACACCAAGCACACGATGACCACGATGGCCGCCGTGATGACGGTCACCCTGAAGCCGCCGTCGCTGCTGCGCAGCAACCGCAACTCCAACAGGGCCGCGCCCACCCGGGCCATCCAGAAACAAAGCAGTTCCACCATGGGCGCAGCATAAGCGGCCCGGCAGATCAGGTGCGGGGCGTGGAAAATGCCGGCGAGCACCTGGGCATCGCAGGCCATCGAGATGTCGTGAAGCCCGTTACCCACAGGGAGATTTATGGAACAGATTCGGGAACAGTCAGCTGACCGCAGACCAGCCACAAAGAGGAAAAGAATCCTCATGGTCTGCACAGGGAACATCTGCCGCAGCCCCACGGCCCACGGCGTGCTTGAAAAAATGGTGGCCGACGCGGGCCTGGCGGGCCGCATCGAAGTGGACTCCGCAGGCACGCACGACTACCACGTGGGCGAGGCCCCCGACCGCCGCTCCCAGGCCCATGCCGCGCGGCGCGGCTATGACCTGTCGCAGCAGCGCGCGCGGCAGCTGCAGGCCGAGGACTTCACGGCATTCGACCAGGTGCTGGTGATGGATGGCGCCAACGAATCTGCAGCGCGCAGGATCTGCCCCGAGTCCGAATGGCACCGCGTACAGCGGCTGACGGACTTCTGCACCGAGCACACCGCGCGCGAAGTGCCCGACCCCTACTACGGCGGCGACCGGGGTTTCGAGGACGTGCTGGACCTGGTGGAGGACGCCTGCGCGGGGCTGCTGGCCACGCTGGGCATGGCGCCGCGCAAGGGTTGACAGGCCACGGCACCGCTTGCGCATGCGAACCACGGCCAGCCTGGTGCGGGAGTCAGGATCTTCACTGCGTCCAATGCGCTGGTGTTTCTGGCCCTGGCCGGCGTTTGGCAGTTACATCGGCCTGGCCTACATGGCCTATCTGGCCTATCTGGCCTTTGCCATCGCGCTGCTGTGCGACATCGCATTCAACCGGGCACGCGTGTGCACACGGGCCATCAACGGCCTTGCATCGTCTTTTGGTTCGGCATTCGAAGTCTTGCCTTGTTGAGCCCAAGGCCCTACCTGCCCCGGCAACTGCCCCGATCACAGCAGCGGCACGGCCTCCATAGCCCTGCCCACCCGCCACCACAATCCACCCCTTGCCCGCACGCTTGGCCGCGTGGGCACCGAAGGTGCGCGCATGCTGCTGCAATGGATGCGCGCAGAGGCCGGTGAATCGCCAAGCCTGGATCTGAATCATGAGCTGGTGGTGCGACAAAGCAATTGACTGGCCGATGCCTGGATATCCATTCGCATATTGAGATAGAGTTCGGCGGCTTGGCCATTCCCGCCCAAGCACTTCTTCTCCACTGCACCTGTGCAATGGAGATTTTTCATTTCAATCCATCTTCAAAGAACATGAACACCATTGCATTGGGAGGACGTCTGCGGCCGCAAGGCGCAATCCGGACTCGCCGGATCATGGCCGCCTTGCTGGCTGCGAGCGCTGTACTGTGTGTGCCGAACGTAGCATCGGCGGCCGAGAACGATGCACTATCTGCCTCTCTGGCCGCATTCGGTGATGCCGCTGCGGCGAGACGCCTGGAGGACCAGATTGCGGATCTTGTGAAAAAGCGCAATCAGGCGGGCATGACCAAGCTGGTGGGGCAGATCGCGCAGAACGATGGGGCTTTCATGGAAAAGATGGACAGCCTGACGCAGGCCAAAAATCGGGTTCCTGATCCTGAAATGACCAGGATTGCCATGGCCCTGGGCCCTTGCCACCATGCCGGTTTTCTTCTCAGGAAAATGGCCTTCACCCTTGCCGATGGTCAGGCAAAGCCCATCATTCGCAATGGGGTGATCATGATTGACGGCACGCACATGGACGATATGTATGCCGAGCAAATGTCGCGCTGTGAAAGGCTGGCCAAGCAGCCCATGCGGAAAATCAAGATAGGCTCCATGTGCTCCGTCAATGGCTCGGGCTGCGACGAGGATCCGGATATGGATTGAAGAGGCCGAGCGCTGAAAAACGAAAGCAAGAAGAGAAAAGGCCGGGTCTGCCGCCCGGCCTTTGGTGACCGCCCCGGCGGTGACTTCTGGTTCGGCATTCAAGGCCTTGCCTTGTTGAGCCCACGGCCCACCTTGCCCCGGCAACTGCCCCGATCACAACGGCGGCATAGCCCCAAAATCCCTACCCGCCCGCCAGCACAATCCTCCCCTTGCCCGCGCGCTTGGCCGCGTACATGGCCTCGTCGGCGCGCTGCAGAAGCTGGGTGGCATCTTCCCGGGAGGCATTGAGGGCGATGCCCATGCTGGCGCCGACCTGCACGGTGGCGCCGCTGTGCAGGCGGATGGGCTGGCGGATGGAGGCCAGGCAGCGCTGCATGATCTGCCGGGCGTCGTCGGCCGAGGCCAGTTCGTCCAGCAGCAGCACGAATTCGTCTCCGCCCAGGCGGGCGACGCAGTCGGTTTCGCGGGCCTGGGTGGTGAGGCGGCGGGCAATGATGCGCAGCACTTCATCGCCGGCGTCGTGGCCTTCGGTGTCGTTGACTTGCTTGAAGCCGTCCAGGTCCATGAAGCAGACGGCCAGTTGGCCGGGGCCGCTGGCCTGGGCCAGCGCGCGCTGCAGCCGCGCCTGCAGCGCGCGACGGTTGGCCAGGCCGGTCAGCACGTCGTGCAATGCCTGGTGCTGGGCCGCCTGCTCGCCGCGCTTGAGCGCGTCGATGTCCACGAAGACCCATATCGATTCGCCATCGGCCAGGCCTGCGCCGCTCACATCGACCCAGAGCAGGCTGCCATCGCTGGTCTGCAGCTGCATCTGGGCGTGGCATTTGCCGCTGGAGCGCAGTGCGCCATAGGCCAGTTCGCCGGAGCGTTCGTAGGTTTCCTCGTCCGGGTAGAGGATGCGCGCCGAGTGGTCCAGCAGCTCGCCGGCCGGGCGCTTGAGCATGCGCTGCAGGGCCTGGTTGGTCCACAGCAGCCGGCGCTCGCGCAGGCGGGCGATGCCGATGAGGTCATTGTCCATGAACAGTTCCTGCTGGCGCAGCAGCTCGGCGAGCCGGATGCGCGCCACGCGTTCGCGCTGCTGCAGCAGATAGAGGCTGACCGAGCCCAGCGCTATCAGCGCGATGCTCAGGCCCGTGAGCGCCCAGGCACGCCAGGCCGATTCACGCCACCCCGCCAGGTAGCTTTCCGTGCCCAGGCCGGTGAAGACCGTCAGCGGATAGCCGGCCAAGCGCTGGTAGGCCGTGATGCGCTCCACGCCATCGAGCAGCGTGGGCGTGATGTACCAGCCAAGCTCCCGGTCATAGGCCAGGGCCCGGTGGTACTCGCCCGAGACTTCCGAGCCGCCGATGCCGGCCATGGGCTGGGGATCGCCTGCCGCGTAGCGGGCCACCAGCAGATCCTTGTCCGAACGCAGCGCAATGGCGCTGTCGGGCCCGAAGGCCTGGCGGCGGAACAGCGACTGGAAATGCTCGGCCGCAACGACCGCGTAGACGATGCCCTGGAAATCCCCGTCGCCGGATTGCAGCCGCCGCGCCAGCACGATGGCCCATTTCTTGAAGGAGTGGCTGACCAGCGGGTCGGAGACCACCATGCGGTCGGTGTTGCGCGCCCGGTCGAAGTAGCCTCGCTCGGCCACGGAAAATGCCGGCTCCTCCTCGTTCGCACTCTGCAGGACCTGGCCATTGGCGTCGGTGACGCGCAGCGCCGTGACGAAGGGAACGAGGGCGCGCTGCTCCTGCAGGATTTCATAGAGGGCCAGCGCCGCCACGTCCGCGCCTTCCAGACTCCGGCTGCGGTAGCGGCCCGCAACGGTGGCCAGGGCGTTGTCCACCAGCCGCATCTCGGCGTTCAGCTCCAGGCTCAGGCTGCGGGCCTGGTTCCGGGTGACGGCCACACCCAGGTCCAGGTCGGCCTGGTGGTTGGCACGCAGGCTCAACCAGGTGGCCAGGCCCAGCAGGCCGGCCACCAGAAGGTTGCCGAGCACCAGGCGCAGGAGCACCTTGTCGGAAAGAAGCCTCTTCATGGCGCCGGGTGTCCCTTTCCTACTTGCTGGATGGGCATCGGGGTGGATGGACCGGCCCATTTTTAGCACAAGGCAGGAGCACTCCATGCCAGGTCGCACGCCATGGCAGCGGCGCCTTTCGGCGCTGCGCCCGGCCCCCTCAGGGCATGCGCCAGCTCAGGCCCGCGTACACGGCCCGGCCATCTCCGGGAAAGTAGTAGGCACCGTCCACGCCGCGCACATTGGCCTGTACGGCCGTGGTCGCGGCATAGCGCCGGTCGGTCAGGTTGCGGCCTTCGACGAACCAGCTCCAGCCATCGCCCAGCGTCCCGCTCAAGCGCAGGTTGAGCAGCGCATAGCCATCGGAGGCCACGGTGTTGGCATGGTCCACCCAGGTGCGCGAGGGCAGCCACTCCAGGCCGGGCGCGACCGTGACCTGCTGCGTGGCCTTCCACTGCAGCTCGGCCCGCAACAGGTGCGGTGGAATGCCGGCCAGGCGGCGGCGGCCGTAGACGGCGTCGTTGTCAAAGCGCAGGTCGCTGTAGAGGTACTGGGTGCGCAGCGACCAGCGCGGCGCAAGCCGTGCCTGCATGGACAGCTCCAGCCCCTGGTGGATGGTGCGGTCGGCATTGGTGGTGCCCAGGGCCGCGCCGCTGGCGTCGGTCAGCGCCAGCAGTTCGCGGCGCACGCGCGAGTGGTAGATGGCGGCGTCCCAGGCCAGGACCTCGCCGTGGCCGCGCCAGCCGGCCTCCACCGTGGTTGCGCTTTGCGCGCGCCCCAGCGGCAGCGAAGGCTGGTAGACCAGCTCGCCTATGGGCGGAGCCTCGAAGCTGCCGCTGATGTTGGCGTACCACTGCGACGTGGGCGTGGCCGCGAACAGCAGGCCCAGCTTGGGCGAGGTGTGGCTGAAATCCACGTCGTAGCTGGAGGCGGGCGCCAGCAGATTGTCCTGGCGGCGCTGGGCGCGCACGAACTGCAGGCCGGCCTGCAGCGTCCAGCGGGTGCTCAGGCCATGGCTGTATTCGCCATAGACCACGTCCTGCTGCGCCTTCACGCGCGTACGCCCCGTGGAGGTGCCGGCCGCGCCGCCCGCATTGGTGTAGCGCCATTCATCGCCATCGAGCTGCGCGCTGGAAAAGCCCAGCACCAGCCTGCGCGTGAGGCCACCGCCCTGCCCCAGCTCGGCCACCAGTCGCGAGTCCAGGCCCGTGTCGCGCATGTCCTGCTGGACGATGCCCATGGTCATGGGGTGGAAGCGGTCGCGCTGCGCGGCGAACAGCGAGGTGGTCCAGCGCAGGCCTTCGCGCGGCTGCCAGTCCATGCGCAGGGCGCCGCGCGTCTGGCGGTAGTTGTTGCCGGCGTCCTGCGCCACATAGCCGGGCGCGGCCTGGCGCGGATTGGCCAGCATGGCCGCGCGCGTGAGGCTTCCGGGCATTTGCATGTCGGCATCCACATGGGACAGGAAGGCGCGCAGCTCCAGCGTATCGGTGAGCTGCAGGCCCACATTGCCGGACAGGCGCTGCGTGCGCCAGGCCGACTGTTCGCGCCAGCCGTCCTGCTCGCTGCGGCTGAAGTTCAGAAGGCCATCCACCCGCTCGCCACGGCCCGCCAGCTGGGCCTGTGCCTGCCGCTGGCCGAACGATCCGGCCTGCAGCCGCAGCGATGCGGCAGGCGCCGTCAACCCGGTCGGCGAGACAAAGTTGATCGCGCCGCCCAGGCTGCTGGCGCCGTACTCCAGCGCATTGGCGCCACGCCAGACCTCGACATGCTGGGCCGCCATGGGGTCGATGGACTGGAAGTCCGCCGCGCCATCGGCCTGGTTCAGCGGTATGCCGTCCTGGTAGAGCTGTATGCCGCGCATCAGGTAGCCGCGCTGCACGCCCGAGCCCCGGATGGACAGCCGCGTCTCCGGGCCGTGGCGCGTCTGTGCGAGCACGCCCGGCGCGTAGGCCAGCGCATCGGCGGCGGTGCTGGCACGCCCGGCCGCGTAGCTGGCTGCATCGATGACGGCCGTGCCGCCTGCGCGCTGCGACAGTTCATCGCCCGCAGCCTGCACGGCCTGCGCGGCGCGGGCCTCGGGCGTGGCGGCGGCGCCGCGGGCGCGCACCTCCACATCCGCAAGAACAGGTTCTGCCTGGGCCAGGGCGGAGGATGCCGCGCAAAGGCCTGCGGCGCCGGCCAGAGAAAGTGCAAAGCTCTTCATGCAGCCCCCAGGATCTGGCGCAGATCGGCCGCGCAGTCCTGCGCGTCCTGCTCATGGCGGAACGCCACGCGCAGCCGGCCCTCGGGATCGAACACATAGGTGATGGCCGAGTGGTCCATGGTGTAGGACGCACCCGTGGGCACCTTCTTGTAGAAGACCTTGAATTCCCTGGCGACCTGGGCCGTCTGCGCCTCGTCACCGCGCAGCGCGACAAAGCCGGGGTCGAAGGCGCCCACATAGGCCTTGAGCACCTGGGCCGTATCGCGCTCGGGATCGATGGTGATGAAGGCCACGGCCAGGCGGGCGCCATCGGCTCCCAGAAGCTCGCGTATTTCCAGCGCGCGCGTCAGCGCCGTGGGGCAGACATCGGGGCATTGGGTGAAGCCGAAAAAGACCATCAGGGCCTGGCCCTTGAAGTCGGCCAGCGTGCGCTCGCGCCCATCGGCATCGCGCAGGCGGAAGTCCCGGCCGTACTGCGCGCCGGTCAGGTCGATGCCCTTGAACGGCACGGTGGCGGGCTTGCAGCCGGCCAGCAGCGCCAGTGCGGCCAGGCCGCCGCCAAGGCAGGCACGGCGAGACAGGGCAACGCAAGCAACGGATGGGAGGGTCGAAGAAGAATCGGCGGCGCGCTGCGGCGCCGCATGGCAATCGGAACGGAACATGGCATCCCTGCATGGAATCTTGGCGAAGCCGCACCGCCAAGGCTGCGCCCGGCCGGTGCGGCAATGTTCTGAGACAGGCCAGCGGCCAGACAGCGCGGGACAGCGCTGCACAGCAGCCGAGGGCTCAGGCGATCAGCAGCAGCAAGGGAGGCCCACGCGGCGGCAGCGGCGCGCCGACCAGGGAGGCAATGCGGGCGGAGACGATGGGCTGCAGCGCGCGGCCCAGCGGCTGCGGTTGCGCCCAGGAGGGGGAGACATGCGCGGGCGGCGGCGTCACCGCCAGGCACAGCGGGCAGTCCAGCGAATGCTGGGCCGACACCGCCTGCCCTTCTTCACCGTTGACCACGACCAGCTTGACGCTGCCGCCAGCCGTGCAGACCAGCTCCATGGCCTGCGGGTGCACCAGGGGCGATGCAATGGCCAGGCCCAGCGTCAATGCGAACCACGCCATGACCAGGCGGGCCAGTGAGACGGAGTTGCGCAGGGCGTGCATGGCTGGGGATTATGGGGCTGAGATACCGGATATGCGTGGTATCCGTAGCCGCCCGCCCGCATGGGCCATCCCATAATCGCCTTTTCCCCAAGCAGTGACCGCCATGTCGAAACTCCATGTTGTGCAGCAGGGCCAAGGCCCGGCCCTCGTTCTGAGCCACGCGCTCGGTTGTGACCTCCAGATGTGGGACGGCGTTGCCCAGGCGCTGGAAGACCGCTTCACCGTGGTGCGCTACGACCACCGGGGCCACGGCCGCTCGCCCGCCATCGGCGAGGCTTTCGACATGAACGACCTGGCAGACGACGCAGCCGGCGTGATCGAGGCGCTGGGCCAGGGGCCGGTGCACTTCGTGGGCCTGTCCATGGGCGGCATGACGGCCCAGGCCCTGGCCGTGCGCCATCCGGCGCTGGTGCGCAGCATCACCATCGCCAATTCGGCCAGCTACTACGACGAGGCCGCGCGCGCAGGCTGGCAGGCGCGCATTGCCACCGTGCACGACCAGGGCGTGGCGGTGATTGCCGACGGCGCCATGCAGCGCTGGTTCACCCCCGAGTTCCGCACCGGGCAGGCGGCCCGCGTGGCCTCCTTGCGCGCTGGGCTGGAGGCTTTGGCGGCCAAGCCCTATGCGGCCGCCTGTGCGGCCGTGGGCGGCATCGATTTTCGCGAGAGCAACCGGCGCATCGCCTGCCCCGCGCTGCTCATTGCGGGCAGTCGCGATGAGGCCACGCCGCCTGCCCTGTCCGAGGACATGCAGGCGCAGATTCCGGGCGCGCAGCTGGTGTCGCTGCCCGCCGCGCATTTGAGTGCCGTGGAAATGCCCGTGGAGTTTGCGCGGTTGGTGAGCGACTTTGTCGCGCAGGTCCGCTAGATCTGCAGTCCCACCCGGGCGGGATGGGGACTGAGCGAAGTCGCTATCGTGGAGGGCATCACGGCCGTCGGCATCACGGCCGGCAGATCAACTCCGCCACGTCCATCAGCAGGGCTTCATCGATCTGCTCGCGCAGGTCCATCGCCAGCCTGCGCCGGTAGAACACGCCCAGGTCCAGCCCCACGCCCAGCGCGCGGATCTGCACGTCGCCCGCGCGCTCGTGCCGGGCGATGACCTGGCGCAGGTGCTGGTCCAGGTAGTGCTCGTCGTTGGCCTGGTGCGTGGCCGTGTCCATGGGGCAGCCGTCCGAGATGACGAGCAGGATGCGGCGCTGCGCGGGCCGCGCCAGCAGCCGCTCGCAGGCCCATTCCACGGCCTCGCCGTCCACGCCCTCTCGAAACAGGTCGGGCCTGCGCAGCGCGGCAATGCCGTGGCGGGCGTGGCGCCAGGGTTTGGCGGCATCCTTGAAGACGATGTGCAGCCGCTCGTTGAGCCGGCCCGGGATGTGGGGCTGGCCCGCGCGCTGCCAGTCGCGGCGGGCGCGGCCGCCGTTCCAGGCCTGGGTGGAAAAACCCAGCACGTCCACCGGCACGCCGGCCATGGACAGCGCGCGGCCCAGCAGGTCCACCAGCAGGGACAGCGGGCGCGCATGCGCCTTCATCGAGCCCGAGCAGTCCAGCAAGATGGCCACGGCCGCATCGCTGACGGGGCGCGGCAGCTCGTTCCTGAAGATGGCGCGCTGCTGCGGATCGCTGACCAGTTGCGCCAGCCGGCTTGCATCCAGGTGTCCATCCTCCAGGCCGAACTGCCAGCCGTCGTGGCGCGGCACGGCCAGGCGCTGCTGCAGGTGGCGGGCCAGCCGGCCCGCGTGCAATCCGCTGCGCGCCAGTTCCTCATCCATCTGTTCGCGGAACTCGGCCAGTTGCGCTGCGCGGATCAGCTCGGCCGCCTGCGCCTCGCGGTCGTAGGCGCGCGTGAACACGCGGTAGCCGTGGGCCGAGCCGGCCCAGGCGCGGCTGTCGCCGCTGAGCGCCACGGGCGGCGCATCCAGGCTTTGCGATTCAAAGTGCAGCGGCAGCGCGAAGCTGCCGCGCCGGCGCGGCCCGCCAGCGCCGCGCGGCGCCTCTTCCTGGGCTGACCGCACGGCCTGGCCCACCCAGCGGCTGATGGCCAGGGCCGGCGCAATGAAGGCCTGCTGGTCCTGCCGGCGGCGGCGCAGCAGGGCCCACTGCGCGCCCAGTTGGGCCGACAGGCCGGCGCGCGTGGCCTCGGCCAGGTCGGCCAGGGCATCGGGCGGCTCATGTCCGCTCAGGCGGCTCCAGGCGGTCAGCGCCACGGTGAACAGCAGGATGCCCAGGCTGCTTTCGGTCAGGCCCGAATCGGCAAAGGCCTGGCTCCAGTGCACAAAGCGCGCATGCAGGTTGGCACGTGCGCCCGGCCATTCCTCGGGCGCCAGGCTTTCCACGCGCAACTGCTCCAGCAGCTCGAACACCAGCCGCTCGACCGGGTCGCCGGGCAGGTGGCGCGCGTGCAGCGCGGCATCGCTCAGGCGCAGGCGCAGGCTGGCACCGTCGAGCAGGCCGCGCTGGTCGGCCAATCGGGCCGGCACATCGGATTGGTGGGCCGCTGCCAGCACCACGGGCGCCGTGCCCCGGTACAGCGTCTGCCCGCTCCATTGCAGCGAGGCATCGCCCGCCATGGCGCGCAGCAGCGCGCCGCCCCAGGCCTCCATGCGCGCCAGCGAGGGGGATGCCTCAGCAGGCATGGGCGGGCTCGTCGCGCAGCGCCAGTTCCTGGCCGAAGCAGCGCTGGAAATACTCGGCCACGATGGCCCGCTCAGCCGGCTCGCACTTGTTGAGGAAGGACAGCTCGAAGGCCAGCCGCAGGTCGTGGAAGATCTGCGCGTTCTCGGCCCAGGTGATGACGGTGCGCGGCGACATCAGCAGCGACAGGTCGCCCACCGCAAAGCCCTTGCGCGTGAGCGCGGCCAGCGCCACCATGGCGGCCACCTGCTCGCGCCCCTGCGGCGTGGCCAACTGCGGCACGCGCGCCAGCACGATGGCGGCTTCCTCGGCCGGCGCCAGGTAGTCCAGGCTGGTGACCAGGTTCCAGCGGTCGAGCTGGGCATGGTTGAGCATCTGCGTGCCGTGGTACAGACCGCTGAGGTTGCCCTGGCCCAGGGTGTTCATGGTGGCGAAGAGGCGGAACTGCGCATGCGGCTGGAGCACGCGCTTTTGGTCCAGCAGGGTGAAGCTGCCCTCGCGTTCGAGCACGCGCTGGATGACGAACATCACGTCGGGCCGGCCCGCGTCGTATTCATCGAAGACCAGGGCCACGGGCCGCTGCAGCGCCCAGGGCAGGATGCCTTCCTGGAACTGCGTGACCTGGCGGCCCTCCTGCAGCACGATGGCGTCCTTGCCCACCAGGTCCAGCCGGCTAATGTGGCCGTCGAGGTTGACGCGCACGCAGGGCCAGTTCAGCCGCGCCGCCACCTGCTCGATATGGGTGGACTTGCCCGTGCCGTGCAGCCCCTGGATGACCACGCGCCGGTTGTGCGCAAAGCCGGCCAGGATGGCCAGTGTGGCCTGCGGGTTGAAGCGGTAGGCCGGGTCCACGGCCGGCACATGCTCGCTGCGCTCGGCAAAGGCCGGCACCTGCATGTCGGTGTCCAGGCCGAAGGTCTCGCGCACGCCAAGTGTGCGCGTGGGATGCATCAGGGTCAGCTCAGTCATCGTCAGGGGCTCCCGGGGGGACTTCGTCGTTGATGCGCGCAATCGCCTCGGCCGCCGCGCGCAGTTGGGGAAGAAAGGACAGCGCCCGCTCGCGCGTGAAACGCATGATGGGCGCCTGCACGGCCAGCCCCATGTTCGAGGGGCCGCCCTGGATGGAGGGCACGAGCACGCCCAGGCACAGCAGGCCGGGCAGGAATTCCTCGTTGTCGAAGGCATGGCCCTGGGCGCGCACCTGGTCCAGCTCGGCGTCCAGCGCGTCAAAGGCCGTCAGCGTGTTGGCCGTGAAGCCTTCCAGCGGCACGGCCGACAGCAGCCGCCTGCGCTGCGCGGGCGCCATCTGGCTCAGGAACAGCTTGCCCGTGGCCGAGCAATGGGCCGGCACGCGCGAGCCCGGGTGCAGATAAAAGCGCAGCGGCGCGGGCGTTTCCACGCGGTCCAGGTAGAGCACCTCGCTGCCCGAGAAGGCGGTGATGTTGCAGCTCTCGCCGATATCGCGCACCAGCTGGGCCAGCACCGCGTGGCGTGCGCCGTGCGTGGTGTTGTTGAGCAGCACGCTCTCGGCCAGCCGCATCAGGCGCCGGCCCGTGCCGTAGTGCCGGCCATTGCCCTCGCGCTGCAGGATGCCCGCGCCCTCGAGCTGCTGGAGCATGCGGTGCATGGTGGGCTTGGGCAGGCCTGTCTCCTCGACCATGGTCTGCAGCGTGAAGGGCTCGTTCTTCTGGGCAATGGCCTCCAGCAGGGCGAACAGCCGCAGGTTGGGCGTGTCGCCATCGATACGGGCAGGGATGGGGTCACGGGTGTTCATGGTGTTGGTCATCATATGTTTTTCAATTTTTCGAGTCAATTTGTTCCGAAAAAAGAAATTTGTTTGACATCCAGGCGAAGTCAGTCCTAGACTTGCGCCGTAATTTCTTTTTTCGGAACATTAAGTTCCATTTTCAAGGAGACAACATGACTGCAGCCAACAATCGTACGGTGGTCGAAGGCGTCCAGAAGATGACCCCTTCCGAAGCCTTTGTGGAGACCTGCGTGGCCAACGGCGTCACGGAGATGTTCGGCATCATGGGCTCGGCCTTCATGGATGCCATGGACATCTTCGCGCCCGCCGGCATCCGCCTGATCCCCGTGGTGCACGAGCAGGGCGCCGCCCACATGGCCGACGGCTATGCGCGCGTCTCGGGCCGCCACGGCGTGGTGATCGGCCAGAACGGCCCCGGCATCAGCAACTGCGTGACCGCCATCGCCGCCGCCTACTGGGCCCACAGCCCCGTGGTCATGATCACGCCCGAGACCGGCACCATGGGCATGGGCCTGGGGGGCTTTCAGGAAGCCAACCAGCTGCCCATGTTCCAGGAGTTCACAAAGTACCAGGGCCATGTCTGCAACCCCAAGCGCATGGCCGAGTTCACGGCCCGCTGCTTTGACCGCGCCATCTCCGAGATGGGCCCCACCCAGCTGAACATCCCGCGCGACTATTTCTACGGTGAAGTGCAGTGCGAAATCCCCAAGCCCATGCGCGTGGAGCGCGGCTCGGGCGGCGAAAACAGCCTGCAGGCCGCCACGGAACTGCTGGCCACGGCCAAGTTCCCCGTGATCCTGGCCGGCGGCGGCGTGGTCATGGGCGATGCGGTCGAGGAATGCAGGCAGCTGGCCGAGCGCCTGGGCGCCCCCGTGGTCACGGGCTACCTGCGCAATGACGCCTTCCCCGCCAAGCACCCGCTGTGGGCCGGCCCGCTGGGCTACCAGGGCTCCAAGGCCGCGATGAAGCTCATCGCCCAGGCCGACGTGGTGATCGCGCTGGGCTCGCGCATGGGCCCCTTCGGCACCCTGCCCCAGCACGGCATGGACTACTGGCCCAAGAACGCCAAGATCATCCAGGTCGAGGCCGACCACACCAACCTGGGCCTGGTCAAGAAGATCTCGGTGGGCATCCATGGCGACGCCAAGGCCGTGGCACGCGAGCTGGGCCGCCGCCTGCAGGGCCAGACCCTGGCCTGCGACGCCACCAAGGCCGCGCGCGCCGATACCATCGCCACCGAGAAGGCCGCATGGGAGAAGGAGCTGGACGAGTGGACGCATGAGCGCGACCCCTACAGCCTGGACATGATCGAAGAGGCCAAGGGCGAGCGCACGCCCACGGGCGGCAAGTACCTGCACCCGCGCCAGGTGCTGCGCGAGCTGGAAAAGGCCATGCCGCCGCGCGTGATGGTCTCCACCGACATCGGCAACATCAACTCCGTGGCCAACAGCTACCTGCGCTTCGACGAGCCGCGCAGCTTCTTCGCGCCCATGAGCTTCGGCAACTGCGGCTATGCCCTGCCCACCATCATCGGTGCCAAGTGCGCGGCGCCCGACCGCCCGGCCATCGCCTACGCCGGCGACGGCGCCTGGGGCATGAGCATGGTGGAGATCATGACCGCCGTGCGCCATGACATTCCCGTCACGGCCGTGGTCTTCCACAACCGCCAGTGGGGCGCCGAGAAGAAGAACCAGGTGGACTTCTACAACCGCCGCTTCGTGGCCGGCGAGCTGGAAAGCGAAAGCTTCGCGGCGATTGCCAGTGCCATGGGCGCCGAGAGCATCGTGGTCGACCAGATCGAGGACGTGGGCCCGGCGCTGCAAAAGGCCATCGACCTGCAGATGAACCACGGCAAGACCTGCGTGATCGAGGTGATGTGCACGCGCGAACTGGGCGACCCGTTCCGCCGCGATGCGCTGGCCAAGCCCGTGCGCTTCCTCGAAAAGTACAAAGATTTCGTCTGAAGCTGTCTGACACCCCCTGAGGCGCTGCGCGCCTTCCCCCTCTCTACCCGCTGCGCGGGGGAGGGGGACGACACCCTCGGTGCGGGGCGGCCCTTCCTCGGTGTCCCTGGGATGGGCCGCGCCGGTTTCATGCGCCTGGGTGAAGCGCAAGGCCCTCGAAAGCCGATTCCCAGATTCCCTGCGTTGCTCGCGCCGGGCCCTGTACTTTCCCGCAGGAGCTTTCATGGTCCCCCCACTTTCACTTGCCGTGGCCGCCGACGATGCGCCCGCCACGCACCGCCCCCATCTCCAGCACTTGCTCGACCAGGCCAAGGCGCAAGGCCCCATTCCGGTGGCCGTGGCCTATCCCTGTGATGCAGGTTCTCTGCAAGCCGCCATGCAGGCCGCGCAGGCGGGCCTGATCACGCCGCTGCTGGTGGGCCCCGAGGCACGCATCCGGGCGGCGGCCCAGTCGGCCGGGCTGGATCTGGCGGGCGCGTCCATCCACTCCACAGCCGACGATCCACGCGCGGCGGCTGCCCAGGCGGCGGCGCTGTGCGGCAGCGGCCAGGCCCGCGCGCTGATGAAGGGCAGCCTGCACAGCGACGAGTTGCTGGGCGCCGCCGTGGCGCGCGAGGCCGGCCTGCGCGGCAGCCGCCGCGCCAGCCATGTGTTCGTGATGGACCTGCCGGGCTTCGAGCGCCCGCTGCTGATGACCGATTGCGTGGTCAACATCTTCCCCACGCTGATGGACAAGCGCGACATTGCGCAGAACGCCATCGACCTGGCCCGTGCCATCGGCATTGCCCGGCCGCGCGTGGCCGTGCTCTCGGCGGTGGAGACGGTCAACCCCGCCATTCCCGGCACCATCGACGCGGCCGCGCTGTGCAAGATGGCCGACCGGGGGCAGATCAGCGGCGCCATCCTCGACGGGCCGCTGGCCTATGACAACGCCATCTCGCTGCGCTCGGCGCATCACAAGGGCATCGTCTCCGACGTGGCCGGCCAGCCCGACGTGCTGCTGGTGCCCAGCCTGGAGGCCGGCAACATGATCTACAAGCAGCTGGTCTACATGGCCGACGCCGAATGCGCGGGCCTGGTGCTGGGCATGCGCGTGCCCATCGTGCTGACCAGCCGTTCGGACTCGGTGGCCAGCCGCATTGCGTCCTGCGCGCTGGCCGTGCTGGCCAGCGCGGCGGGCGGCAAGGAGCAGTCATGAGCCAGGTCCAAGCACAGGTGGCTGCGCAGGCGCCCGTGCCGCGCATGCTGCAGTGGCTCAGGCTCCTGCCCGGCACGGGCCTGTCGGGCGTGATCGCGCTGGCGGCGACCTTCGTCTCCACGCTCCACGGCGGGCCGCAGCTGCTGTTCGCGCTGTTCTTCGGCGTGGCCTTCCACTTCCTGAGCCAGGACGCGCGCGCCAAGCCCGGCATCGAGTTCTGCGCGCGCGGCGTGCTGCGCCTGGGCGTGGGCCTGCTGGGTGCGCGCATCACGGCCACGCAGATCGCGGGCCTGGGCTGGACCACGGCGCTGATCGTTATCGCCGCCGTGGTCACCACGCTGCTGTGCGGCACGCTGCTGGGCCGGCGCCTGGGCCTGACGCGCCCGCAGGGCGTGCTGTCGGGCGGTGCGGTGGCCATCTGCGGCGCCTCGGCGGCGCTGGCCATCTCGTCGGTGCTGCCGCGCGACAAGGACAGCGACCGCTTCACGCTGACCGTGGTGGTCACGGTCACCGTGCTGTCCACGGCCGCCATGGTGCTGTACCCGCTGGTGGCGCGCGCACTGCACCTGCCACCCGAGCTGGCGGGCCTGTTCATCGGCGGCACCATCCACGACGTGGCCCAGGTGGTGGGCGCGGGCTACACCATCGACCAGGCCACGGGGGACTACGCCACCATCGTCAAGCTGTTCCGCGTGTCCATGCTGGCCGTGGTGGTGGTCATGGTCTCAGCCCTGTTCAAGCGCCAGCGCGAGGCTGCGGCCGAGCAGCACCACGGCAAGAAGCCGGGCCTGGTGCCCTGGTTCCTGTGGGTGTTCGTCGCGCTGGTGGCCATCAACTCGCTGGGCTGGGTGCCGCCGGGCCTGCAGCACCAGTTGAGCGACCTGTCGCGCAACTGCCTGGTGCTGGCCATTGCGGCCCTGGGCCTGAAGACCTCGTTCCAGCAACTGGCCCAGGCCGGCTGGCGGCCTTTTGCACTGCTGGTGGTGGAAACGCTGTGGATGGCGGCCTTCGTGCTGATCGCCATCGAGTTCGAGATGCGGTGAACCCAGGCGCAATCCGGCAGTTTTCCAGGGCCCGCCATGCGCGGGCCCTTTTCATTTTTCATGGCGCCGGCGCATTTGATGTTCGCGCATTGAGGTGATACATTTGCACACAATTTTTTGACGCACATCAACGCCCGACACTAGCCGTGAACGTTCTTCGCAAGCAAGCCGGCAGATTCCGCAGACGCACTGCCATCCAGGTCCTCGCCCTCCTGCGCAGGCAACAACCCCTGCAAGCTGCCTTGCTGCGGCTGCTTCCGTGCCTGCTGCTGCTGGCCGGCTGCGCCGTGCTGCTGGACTCCCTGGTGCCCATCCCGCTGTGGGCCATCGCCGGCCTGACCGGGGTTTTGGCGGGCTACATCGCCCACAACTGCCAGGCGTTTGTTGCATCCCAGCGCAGGAAGTCCATGCTGCGCCATCTCGCGCGCTGCTGCCTGCTGCACGCCCAATGAAACACGGGCGCCCGGGTCGTCAGGCACCGCTGCTGGCATAGGCCGTCAGCGCCTGCGCGACCGCCTTGAAGACCACGGCGCAGCGCTCGCTCTTGCGCAGGTCCTCATGCATGGCCACCCAGGTATCGAGCTTCCATGAGAATGCCTGCGGCAGCACCCGTACCAGGCCCGCGTCCCTGGCCGCCAGCGCCGACTGGCAGATGCCGATGCCAAAGCCAGCGCGGATGGCGCCCAGTTGTGCCAGGTCGCTGTCCGAGCGCAGCGCCATGGCCTCGCGCGTGAACATCGGAAACTGCTGCTGAAACCTGCGGATGAAGGCGTTCTCATGGTCGAAGCCGATCAGCGAGTGCCCGGCCAGCTCCTGCAGCGAAGCCGGCACGCCATGCCTGGCCAGATAGCTCTCATGGGCATGCAGCCCCAGTTCGATGGCGCCGATATGGCGGGCCACCAGCGCCTCCTGCTGCGGCCGGAACATGCGCACGGCCACATCGGCCTCGCGGCGCAGCAGGTCATCGACCGCGTTGGACAGCACCAGTTCGATGCGCAGTTCAGGATGGGCCGCGCGCAATTGCGCCAGCACGGGCGGCAGCAGCTCCACGCCCACGACCTCGCTGGCCGTCAGGCGCACCGTGCCGCGCACGCCCGCGCCATGGCTGGCCGCCACGCGTCGCAGCGCGGCAGCCGTCGCGGCCATGCTGGCCGCATAGGGCTGCAATTCATAGGCCGCCTCGGTGGGCGCGAAGCCATCGGACGAACGGGTGAACAGTTGCAGGCCCAGCGCCGATTCCAGCCCGTCGATGTGCCGGCCCACGGTTGGCTGTGCCAGGCCCATGGCCCGGCCCGCCGCTGACAGCGACCCGGACTCCAGCACCTGCAAAAAGCTGCGATACCACTCCCAATGGGGTTCCGACATCACTGATCCATTCATTTATGCATGGACACCAGAAGATTCTAGGCAATTTTCCTTTTGCAGCGTGTTGCGGACACTGGCGTGGTCACCACAGGACCCGCACCATGCCATCCATTGCACTTTTCGGCGCCGCAGGCGCCATCGGCCAGAGCCTGGCCGCCGCGCTCAGACAACAGGGCCGCGCCTATCGCGTGGTCGGCCGCAACGCAGCCAGCCTGCGCCAGACCTTCGGCGCCGATCCCCTGGCCGAGATCGCCACCTGGAACCCGGATGTCGCCGGCTCCATCGAGGCTGCCGCCCACGGCGTGGACACGCTGGTCTACCTGGTGGGCGTGAACTACTGGCAGTTTCAATTGCATCCCGAACTGATGCGCAAGACGCTGGAAGGCGCCATTGCCGCGGGCGTGCGCCGCATCGTGCTGATCGGCACCGTCTATCCCTACGGAAAGGCCCGCACCCTGCCCGTGGCGGAAGACCATCCGCGCGAGCCCCATACCTTCAAGGGCCGCATGCGCAAAGCCCAGGAGGACCTGCTGCTGCAAGCCCATGCGCAGGGCCGCATCGAGGCCACCGTGCTGCGCCTGCCCGACTTCTACGGCCCCGGAGTGCACAACAGCCTGCTGCACGGCGCCTTCGAGGCGGCGGCCCACGACGGCCGGGCCGACATGATCGGCCCGCTGGACCGTCCGCACGAGTTTGTCTATGTGCCTGATGTGGGCCCCGTCGTGGCGCGCCTCATCGACACGCCGCAGGCATTCGGCAGGGTCTGGCACCTGGCTGGCGCGGGGGCGACCACGCAGCGCGACATCGTCTCGGAGATCGAACGCCTGAGCGGCAGGCCGTTGAAACTGCGCATCGCGGGCAAGACCGCGCTGCGCCTGGCCGGCCTGTTCAGCCCCTTGATGCGCGAACTGGCCGAGATGCACTACCTGCTGACCGATCCGCTGATCATGGACGACTCGGCCCTGTACACCCTGCTGGGCCCCATCGCCAAGACCCCCTACGCCCAGGGCATACGCGCCACGCTGGATGCCGCCAGGGCAGGTGCGGGCTCAGGTGCGCGCTCCAGCCCGCAGCAGGCCACGGCCTGAAAACAAAAAAGCCCTGACAGCAGAACTGTCAGGGCTTTTGTCTATCTGGCAGGGGAGGAAGGACTCGAACCCTCGCATGCCGGAATCAAAATCCGGTGCCTTTACCAACTTGGCGACTCCCCTAGAAGACCTAAATTCTAATACGTTTTTTTGGTCGCAAAAAGAAAACGCCTCAGATTCTTTCAACGCGGCGAGGCATCGGGGCCTGCATCACTCCAGCGTGCGGCCTCTTCAAGCAGATGATCTGCCGCCTCCAGAGAAGCTGCCTGCAGTTCTGGATCGTCTTCCATACGCTGCAGCACCTGGTCCACAAGGGCCGGGAACTGCGGATCAGCCTGCAGTGCGTCGCCCAGTTCACGCACCAGCGTGGCTTCCATGAACATGCGAAAGGCCTTGCGCCGCCTGTCGGGATCTGCGGCATCCATTCCCTTCAGACGCCGCAGCAAAGGTGCCAGCACGCGGGCGTCGCCCGAGCCCTCCTTCGCAGGGCCACCGGCAGAACGGGCCTGTTCCCCCTGACCTTGCGCCTGCCGCAGCCGCGCCTGTTCCAGAGCCTGGGCCCGGATCAGCGCGGCAATGCCTGAGGCGCCATCAATGCGAGTCATGCGGGACCTTCATCAATGCGCCGGCCCCGACTGCTGGTAGTTGGAGAGCAGTACATGGGCCACACCGTCGTCCGCAGGCGGGGCAGATGTCTCGGGCGAAGGCATCGCCGCCAGCACTCTCTGTATATCTGCCGACATCGCGGGATTGTCCGTGTTGCGCTCCAGGCCAGCCACAAACAATGGCCGAGCCCCATCGAAATCATCGCGCGCCAGCGCCACGAACCCCTGTACCCAATGGGGCAACGGGCTGCTGTCGGGCAACTCGGCAAGTGGCTGCCACGTCAGCAGCGCGGCAGGCACGCGGCCATCGCTGAACTGCAGCAGCCCCAGCTGGTAACGCGCCACATGCCATTGCGGACTCAGCAGCAGTGCCGTGGAAATGTGATGTTCCGCACGGCCAATGTCACCCAAGGCAGCGAATTCGGAACCCAGCAAGAAATGCGCGGCGCCCGAATCGGGCTGCTCGGCAATTGCCTGCAGGAACAGCTCGGTGGCGACCGTGCTGTCTCCCTGGGCGCTTGCCTCGAGAGCCTGGTCCAAGGCGGAGAGAGAAGAAAGATTGTCTGATTGGGACATATGGGAGCACCAGGGAGTGCCAGGGATTGGCGGCAGAACGACTTGGAATGGACGGCTGTTGAGCCCTTCACCCCTTTATCCACTCCTGCGGACATCCGTTGAGCAAACCCGGCCAGTTCGCAGGGATTCTATCGCCCGGTCTTTTGCCGTCTTGACACCCTTTCGCCGCCGAAATCTCCATCAAACCGAAGGGTTTTACTCAACAAACCGAACAAGGTCCGGATGCATTGCCTGAATGGGCCCCGAAACTGCGGAATCCTCCGCCTCCTTTCTCGCGGCCCTCCATGCATATCGATCAAGGGGCACACATGGTTGGCATCGTCAGCGGCAATAGTCTGGGTCTGGGCAACAGCTCTCTGGCCACACTGGGTCAACGCGCCGCGCAAGGCAACGCCTCCCAGGGGCGCGGCGGCGAGCAGGTCTTCGTCAACGTCGCCTCCGGCAACCTCGTCATCGCCCACAACGACGACCAGCTCGTGGCCCACGGCGGCGGCTTCCAGGCCGTGCGCACCTACAACAGCCAGGGCCTGCTCAACGACGACAACGCAGACAACTGGAGCGCGGGCTTCTACCGCCGCCAACTGGTGCTCTCGGCGCACCTACAACAGCCAGGGCCTGCTCAATGACGACAACGCAGACAACTGGAGCTCGGGCTTCTACCGCCGCCAGCTGGTGCTCTCGGGCACTTACGGCCAGCCCGGCAGCACCATCACCCGCACCGAGCGCGATGGCGCAAGCGCCCTGTTCTCCTGGGATGCCGCCTCCGCCAGCTATGTCAGCACCGACGGCGCCGGCGCCTATGACCGCATCGTGCAGCAAGGCTCCAGCTACGTCTTCACCGATGGCGCCACCGGCAACCGCGAGTTCCACGACACCGCCACCGGCCGCCTCGACAAATCCGTGGACGCCAGCGGCAACACCACTTCCTATACCTACGACGCCAACGGCAACATCGCCAAACTGGTCAACCCCAGCGGTGAGTCCATCCAGTACGACTACACGGGCAACCTGCTGACCCGCATACGCGTGGTCGACAGCCAGGGCGCCACCACCACGCGCACCAGCTATGCCTATGACGCGCGCAATCGTTTGTCCGAGGTCACGGTCGATCTCACGCCGCAGGACGGCTCCACGGCCGACGGCAAGCTCTATCGCACCAGCTACACCTACCATGGCGACAGCAACCGCATCGCCACGCTGACCCAGAGCGACGGCAGCCAGCTGACCATCGACTATGTGCAGGTGGGCTCGGAGTTCAAGGTGTCGTCGCTGCGCGACGCGCTGGGCCAGACCACGCGCTTTGCCTACGACACGGCCACACGCACCACCCAGGTCACGGACCCTGCCGGCAAGGTCTCCAGCTACGCCTATGACGCCAAGGGCCAGCTGCTGAGCATCACCTCGCCCGCCACCAATGGTGTCTCTTCCGTCCAGCGCTTCGAGTACAACGCCAACGGCGACCTGATCCGCAGTACCGATGCGGACGGGCGCACGGTCTTCATGGCCTATGACGCCAACGGCAACCAGGTGCTGCAGCGCGATGGTGCAGGCAACACCATCACGCGCACCTACAACGCCCAGAACCGCCTGCTCAGCGAGACCGTCTACACCCAGCCCGACCCCGATGGCGACGGCGCAGCCCAGGCCTCGGGCGCGCAGACCACGCGCTACGTGTACGACGATGCCACGGGCCTGCAGCTGCGCTTTGCCATCAGCGCCGAAGGCCGCGTCACCGAATACCGGCGCAATGCCTATGGCGAAGTCATCAGCACGCTGCAGCACCAGACGGCGCGCTATGGCGCAGCCGCTGCCTCGACCGAGGCCGCCCTGTCGGCATGGAGCGGGCAGCAGAACCTGCAGCAGCTGCAGCGCACCGACTACGTGCTGGACTTCCGGGGCCAGGCCCAGGTCACTACCACCTATGCCGCCACCGACGCCGCAGGCAACGGGCTGGCGGCGGGCAGCACGGTCACGCGCCATATCTACGACCAGGCCGGACGACTGCTGCAGACCATTGATGGTAATGGAGGCAGCACCAGTTATGCCTATGACGGCCTGGGCCGGCTGCTGACGGTGACGGACGCCAAGGGGCAGGTCACGACGACCACCTATGACGACATGGGCCGGCGCATCGTGGTGCTGTCGGCCAATGGGCAGCAGGAGGTGCGCAGCTATGACAGCGCTGGGCGCCTGATCAGCAATCTGCGCCGGGATGCCGGCCCCACCATGGGCCCGGGTCCAGGCGCGGAGACGCAGACCAGCTATGCCTACGACGCGGCAGGACGGCTGGTTTCGTCGCAGGACGC
>Ga0207709_10000246_pt1 | contig 66685 bp, 82 predicted proteins | sample KBSM34metaG_FD_184397 | JGI IMG/M metagenome (GOLD analysis project Ga0207709, IMG submission 184397) | Miscanthus rhizosphere microbial communities from Kellogg Biological Station, Michigan, USA - KBS M3-4 metaG (SPAdes) (version 2) | ecosystem: Host-associated > Plants > Roots > Rhizosphere >...
AGTCGGACAGGTCGCCGATCAAGCCCGATCCCCACATCGGTACGCCGTAAGCGGGGTTGATCAGGAAATCGGTGATGATGTCCCTCGGATCGGCATCGCCGTTCGCGACACCGCTCAGCTGCACGCCGAAGTCGATTTCGAAACTGTGGTTCGACAGCGTAGCGCTGTCGGCAAGATCATAATCCTGGGCATAGACGTAAGCGATGCCGCTATAGGGAATCGCCTGCGCCGGCACTTTGGAAGTCAGGTAGCTCCACACCGGTTGCGTTGGCGTGCCCGTTGCCAGGCTCAGGCCGGCGGCCGACAGCGAGGTCAGGACGGCCGTGTCTTTGTAGATCGTGCGGATGCCCTGGATGCCGCTCGCGCCGCCTTCGCAGATGCCCATCATGATGGAGGCGGTGTAGGTATAGGTCGTGTTCTTCGACCCACCGCCCAGGCCCTTGCCGCCGCCGGTCTTGGTGGTGTGCGCGATCGCGGTGAAGGCGCCATACCACATCAAATTGCACTTCATTCGGCCTCGACCCCAGCCCAAGGATATGGGTAGGCCCAGGGTGGAGGACTGCACCTGCAGCCCGTTGAGTTTCGGCGATGTGGTCGAGGTAGACTTGCCGCCCATCATTGGTCCTCGAACAGGGAAAAAAACTTGACCGGCCGGGAGCGCAGCTCCTCATCGCGGTCGGCGCTGCCGCGCACCACGCCGCCGCCACGGATCACGGCGTGCAGCACTTCGGGCAGGTCGATGACGATCGCCGCGTGCGAATAGCAGCGTCCGTATTTCCAGATCGCGAGATCGCCAGGCCTGGCCGCGTCGCGCGGGATCTCGTGGGCAAAGCGGGTGACCCAGCCCAGGAACTGCTCCTCGTCGCGATGCAGCATCCATTGCGGCGAGTAATCGGGCTCGACCCGCGGGATCAGCCCCACCGCTTCATAGACCGCCGCCGGCAGCATCGCACAGTCGACCCCGACGCCGCGCAGCCGCGCCCGGTGATGATACGGCGTTCCTTCCCAGCGGAGTGCCTCGCGCACGACATCCTCGCGCGTCATCCGAACGCGGTTTCCGGCACCGGGACGTACGGCGTCGCCTTGAACCGGCCGAGATTGTTGAACCGGACCGAACAGCGACTCTGTGTCAGATCGCACCCCGGATAGGCGGTGAACGTGTTGCCGGCGACCGGCAGCGCGGGGAGGGGCGAGACGAGCTGGAATAGACCCGCCGCATCGTTCGACATGATTGTCGCCGAAATGCCGGTGTTCGGCCCAGACGTGAAAACGATGCGCCCTTGCGCGAAATCATTGGCCGGTGGCGTCAGGCTCGTGTCGAACACTCTGAGGGTCGGAACCGGGGAAGCGCCGACAATGCCCGTGACCGCGAAGGCCGACGGATCGAGTGCGCAGCCAGCGTCATAGACCGAATGGAGGCAGGCCGCCTGATAGAGATTGGCCGGCATATTGGCGTTGAGCAATACGGTCCAGGACGACACCGTGATCGTGGCGCTGTCGCCCGTGATCGCGCTGATCGCCGTGACGCGCCCCGAAAACCTCAACACCGTGCCGACCACCGGCAGGCTCCAATCGGTCAGGAAGGCACGGTCCAGCCTGACATTCGCGCCATCGAATCCATGCCCCCGGATGAACGGGATGACCGGTACACCGTTGATCAGATCGTCCGAGTTCGCGGTGATCGCCATGTCGACGGTCGTGACGTCGAGCCCGATCTTCTCGCTGATGTCCTGCCGCTCGATCATCGGACCAAGTGCGTAGACGTGACCGCCCGACACGATCGGTACGTCGCCGCCCGACCATCTGATGACGGCGCCGCCGACCAGCGTGATCGTCCACAGGTCGACCATCTGGAAGTCCGCGCCGCTGTTGAGCAAGGTGATCAGCGCAGGCGATGCAGCTTTCATGGTCAGCCCTTGGTCGTGGTGAAGGAGAGCCCGTCCTGCGACCACAGGCTCTGCATCATCTGATTGAGCTCGAGCGCGTCGTCGTCGAAGCGGCACACGAACATGAAGCGCCCGGTCCAGGTCAGCACTTTTCCGGCCGCGGGCGCGCTGGCGAACGTGATCGATCCTCGCGGACCGACCGTGAAGCTGGCGATCGGATTGGTGTCGGCAAACACCGTCGGCGTTCCGAGCACGCCGCCGACGGGCTCGGTGAAGGTCGCGCTGCCGAACGCCATGCTCCGAGTAAGCTGGAACTTGGTCGTTACCCCGTCGCCGATCCCGAATCGCTGGGCGGCGACGGTGTTGTCGCCCGGATCAAAGAAGAAGAATTCCTGATATTGCCCGCCGTGCAACAGGAAGAATGCCGCCAGCCGCTCGAGGTCCGGCGCGGACGGCAGGTCGCGCAACACCTCGTACGACACCTTGAACTGCCACCGCGGATACGACCAGGTCTTGCGCCGGCGCTCGCGGCCGGATGATGCCGTCGCGATCTTCGTCGCCCAGGTCGGCGTCTTCGCGACCAGGAACGATTGCCCGATCAGGGTCGGGAACACGTCCGGGTCGTCGATCGACGGATCGGAGGTGACGAGCCAACGTGTCGGCAGATAGAGCGTGGGCAATCTCGTCTCCAATCCAATGGGTGCGTTGATCCTGGGAGCGGCCGGGCACAATGTCGTCGCGCCGCTGCGTCGGTGACGCGATGTGGCAAACGCGCTCGGGTTCACGATTCTCAGCACCGCGGACAGGTCGCGGGCGGCGTGGTTACGCAGTGGCGCGGGCGTCGCCTCCGTCACGCCAAGTGGGAAGCTTTTTGCTCCGTTTTCGATCTATCGATGCGCAGCCCCTCTTGCGATGCGCCGACCGGATGGTAGCGTCGCACTTCAACAACGGAACAGTCACTGCGGGGTGGTTATGGTCGGTAGGGTAAAGCGCAAGATCAGATGGTTACTGTGGCCCGCGGCTTGCCTGTCGGCCGGCGCGGCAAACGCGCAAGCGCTCCCGTCCGTGTTCGGTGTCCAATTGGGGGCGCCGGTTACGCTGCCGGAATGCCGACGCATGGAAGGTATGCCCTTAAGCTCCAGCGAAATGCCGGCCTATGAACTCGAGCAACCCAATATCTGCGCGCGCCTGCCGTACCAGTTGAGCACGGTGCCGTTGAGGGTTGTGGACGTTTATTTCCCGCAAGAGGCCAAGCCCGAGATCAGCTCGGTTAACATGATCGTCGCCTATCTCGCCAAGGATGACGACAAGGTCATCGGAATAGAGGCATCGACACCCGGAAATGCCGCCGCCGCTTACATCATCGCCCAGTTGACCGCCAAGTTCGGCAAGCCGACGCAGGTTATTGACGACCATCAGGTGGTCGGCAACGTTTCGATAGCGACCAAGCATGTCATCTGGAAGCATCCTGGCTTCACTGTCGATTATCAGTCCGCCGACCCATTCGGTCCCAGAGTCGGCAAACTCCTCGTTTCGACCGGTGACTATAACCGGCTGAAAAAAGAGGGTGCCGCGACCGAGGCCGCCAAACGGACCCCGCTCTAGGATGCGGACAGCGCCCTAGCTCGTGGGAAGCGCAAAGCCGAGCTTGCCGGCGCGGTGGGCTTTCTTGATCGTCCGGGCGAAGGCATCCAAATTGGCCCTGATGTCGTCCGGCGTGCGAGTGCCGGCATGATCATGATAGTGGAAGGCGGTACCGCCATCGTTTGCCGCGCGCGGCGCGTTGTTGTTCGCCGCGCCGCCTGACAGCAGCATTTGCCGCAGCGGCACAGCGAGATTGGCCGGAAGCACCATCTCGCGAGCATGGGCGCTGATCAGCGTTCCGTCTGAGGGAACCTCGCCCAGGCCACCCTCCGCACTCAGGACGGATTTGCCGAGCGCATAAACACCATACAGCGCGGCCGCGGCCGCAGCAGGTGCCAGCACCGGTCCGACATAGGGGATACGGGCGATCGCGGCATAAGCCCCGGCGGCGGCGACCGCGGCCTGGTGGACGATCTGTTTCAACGCGGTGATGGCGCTCAGGGCGATCGACTTGACCGACGCCGCCTCCTCGATCCCGCTGCGCGTGGCGGCGCCGGCTGCGGTCGCGCTTGTCTTGGTCGCTTCCGCCACCAGGAATCGCGTAAGTACCGTTGTGATCCACTCGAATGCTTCTTGCTCGATCGCGCTGCCGATGTTCAGCAGGGCTTTGCGCAGATTAGTGGTTCCCTGGAGCATCCCCTGCATCGATTGCGACCACGCTTGGGCGATCGGTTGGAAGACGCTCTGCCACTTGGCGCGGACCGCGTCGGTGGCCGCGTTGGCATCCTTCGCCGTCGCCGTCGCGTTCTGCGCGTTCATGACGCGGATGCGGTTCTGATATTCCTGCTCGAGCTCGATTTTCTGACGGTTGATATCGGCTTGCGCTTCGACGCCTAGATACTCAATCTTGAGTTCCCGCTTCAACGCGTCGTGCTTCAGATTATACTCAGCCGTCGCGGCATCGATATCCAGTTGCCGAAGCTGTTCATTGAGCTTGGCCCGCATGGCGACTGCCTGCACGGCGCTGATCTCGCCGGCACGCTCCTCTTCGTCGATCGCGTCGAGCTTGTCTTGCAGGCCGGCCTTGGTGAGCGCGGTCTTGGACTTTGCGAGGTCGGTGTCGATTGCCAAGGTCGATTTGATGTTGGCGAGTTGCTCCTGCTGCCCCTTCTTCATTGCCGCCAGATCGGCTTTTTGAACTTCAGTATTGATGGCGCTCAGTTCCTTCGCGCCCGCCTTGGTCGCCGCTAGCTTGTCCTTCCAGAATTTGAGCTCGATCTGCGTGGCATCGGCACCCCAGTTCTTCTTGTCGAGCAACTTCTTTTGCAGTTCGGCGCGATCTTCATCGATCACGCTCTTCTTGTTGCTTGCGGCTGGGCTCGGCTTAGAACTTCTGCCATGGTTATCGCCGCCGCCGTCACCGCCGCTGGTTCTCGACTGGATACCCTTCGAAGCCGGCGCGCGTGGCTTGACGAAATTCGTCGACCAGATGGCGTATCTCAGATCGACCTGGGCGGCCTCGAGAACGTTCTTTCGAGCGTCGGCATTCGCCTTCGCAGCCTCAGCGGCGATCATTGCCCCGCGGCGCGCGACAACGTCCTGGATCTGGGCCATTCCCTTGTCCCAGGTCGCCGCGATATCGCCCCACTGTAAGTTGAGCGCCTCCTGGACCACCATGCCGAGAACCTGGACCTTGGCGACGATCTCGTCGACGCCCAGCATGAAGTTGTCATATGTCTGCTTGACGCCCGCCCACCACGTCTCGGTGTGGTAACGGGAAAGGTAATATTGCTCCTCGGTCTTCGCGACGAACCAGACGATCTGGACGATCATCTCCTTGAAGTCGGCCACTGCCTCGTCGATCGTATCCTTGATCTCCTTGCCCCAGTCGACGCTGTCACCGCCAGTGACCTGAAACAGGCCTTGCAGCCCGCCGAGCAGATCGCTCGCCATCTGGATGAGGGCCGAGAAGGCCTCCGAGAGACCATCGAAGATGATCTTCGCCGCCCCGCCGGATTCATACGACTTGGTGATGGCCGCGACCATCGAATTGAAGTCGTCGACGACCTCCTTCAACACCGGGGCGAAAGCTTCAGTCAGCGTCTGACTGAGGCCCGACCAGGCGAGCTTGGCTTCGTTGACGCTACCGGCGAGCGCCAACCCTTTTTGGACCGCGTCGTCGTTGACGGCGCCATATTCCTGCGCCTTCTGCGTGAGGTCGGCTAGTCCGCCCGCGCCCTGGTTGAGGAACGGGATCATCTCCGACGCGCTGCTGCCCATCAGCTTGAACGCCATCGCGGTCTTTTCCGGCCCGTCGGCGGTCTGGGCGAATTTGCCGGCGACCGCCGTCAAGATTGTCATCTGGTCTGAGCCGGCTTTGATGTCGATGCCGAGTTTCTTGAAGCTATCGGGGCTCTTGGCGAAGGTCTTGCTCAGCGTGGCGGTGCTCTCCGCCAGTTTGTCGAAATCGACACCAGTCGCCTTCGACATCGCCTGCAACAATTGCACCTGGCGCGCGGACATGCCGAGGCGCTGGGCGAACCGATTGGTCTCCTCGGCCGCCTTACCCATTTCAACGGCGATTTCGGCTACCTTCTGCCCCGCACCGAACAGTTGCTCTCCGATCGCGAACGCCGCACCGATCGCGCTGCCGAACGCCGCGATGGTGTTTGCGGCTGTGCGCGCTTCGGTAGCGGTTTGCTTGATCGCCTTGGCATGCGCGGCGGCAGCTTGGGTCGCCTTGCCGAGGGATGAGGCGAATTCCTCCGGCTTCGCGGCACGCAGGCTGGTGTTGAAATCGTCGATCGCCTGCTCGCCCAGCGCCGCGGCATTGCGAATGCCGTCGAAGCCTTGGGCAAAGCCCTCGGCCATGCCTTGAACAACGCTCTTCAGGTCGTGCAGGCCGTCCTTGATCTCCTCCAACGCGGCGCCCACGCCGGATGTGTCGGCGACGATCCGGATGAACACCGCGTCGGTCATGTCATTTCCTTCAACTTCATTAGGATGGCACGCGATGCGGCTTGCGTGTCGCCACCAGCAATCGGCATCGCGACGTCGTTGGCGAGCCCGGCCAGGGTTGGGCGATCTGGAGCGAGGTCGTGGGGCTTGCTTTCCGGCGTGCTCTCCGATCGGACAAGGTCGACGCCTAACGATCGCGCGATGGCGACTGCGGCGATGTTGAGCGGAGGGCCGGTGCGACGCCAAACGCGATACTGCGCCTCGACATCGTCCAAACTCCAATCGTCCTCGATCGCCCGCTTCGACCCGCCTTCGATCCCGGCGGCGATCAGGTCGTGAACGAGGTCGGTAAGCCCTCGTTCGAGGCTCCCTCCGGCGCCGGCGCCGGGGGAGCCGTCGCTTCCCCCTTCCGCGTGAGCCCCGATTCTGCGCTTAATGCCACGAAAGCGGTCTGCAGGCCGGCGAACTCGTCCATCGACACGTTCGCTTCCAGATAGTCGGCGGTCAGCGTCGGATCGATCTTGACCAGCCCGATCGACAGTACATTTAGCAGGTCGACGGCGGAGTCCATCAGGTCGGATAGCAACCCGCTGCCGTCAGCCTTGCGCTGGATATTGTCGATGAACGGCGCGGCCCGGCGCAATTCGCCGAGCTTGTAGGGCGCGATCGCGAAATCGCGCCCCAGAATGTGGATGGTCGCCATCTTACTGCGCCGACCCCCATTTCAGCACGTTGCCCGACGGATCGGCGAATGCCGAGAAATCGAGTTCCGGGATCATGAAGTCATCGATCTTGGTCTGTAGCGCGAGTTTGCTCGAGACACAGGCGAACAAGGTCAATGCCAGCCCGTTGCCGCCAAGCTGATTGAAGAAATCGGCGCGAAAGGTCGGCGCCTGACCCATCTGGATGTTCTGCACGACCGAGGTCTTCGCCACCGTCGAGGTCGCGGTATAACTGTAGCTGATAAAGACCAGCTTGCCGGTGTCGGCGGATGCGAACAGATACGCGCCAGCGGTGACGCTATACTGGCCGGCGGTGGGGGCCGAGGCAACGCGCGTCATCGGGTTGCCCGTGGCGTCGCGTACGCCGAGGTCACTCGCCCAAGTACCGCTGCCCGGCACGGTCGGCGTGATCGTGAAGGGCGTGGCCGGGATGGTCGCGCCTGTGACGTCGTTGACGATGCTGTACAGGCTCGACGTCACCGTCTGGCCGAAGAACAGGCTGTTCATCACAGCACCGTTGAACTGGCCGTATTTGCACTTGCCGGTGATCTTCATCTTGCCGCGGCCGACCGCTACCGGGAACTGGTTGGAACCGTAAAGCTCCTTGATGTCACCGCTGATGTCGATCGAGACTTCCTGCGTCACCGCCAGCATCAGCGGCGTGGGGTTGGCGATCGCCGCGCCCGTCGCGTCAAAGGTCGGCGTGCCCCACAGCACCCCGGCACCGAAATTGTACATGGCCATGCCAATTCTCCAATAAAAAGCCCGCAAGAAGCGGGCATTGGCGTTCGTGGTTGAAAGTGATCCGTAACTAGATGGCAGTGAACCCGGCGCGAGCGATCTGCCGCCGCTCGTCGTCACTCAGGTCGTCGGGCACTATAAGCACACCGTCCTCGACATGGATTTCGCGCTCGGTCGACAGCGTGATCGCGCTGACATGGGCTGGCGCCGCGAAGCGCAGTGGCGAGGGCGTCGGGACTGGATCGCCGACTGCCGTCAGGGGATCGGTATCGGCCGAGGCGAATTGCGATCGTGCCATTGGTTTCTCCGTTGTCGTCAGGGAAGGATGATGGTGATGGGGACGATCAGCATGGCCTGACCGTCCAGGTCGCCATTGTCCTTGTGGATCGTGCCGTCGATAAATGCCCTATACGCTAGCCCGCCGAGCGTCTGCCGGGCGCCGGGAAGCGCGGGTCGGAACGCCGTCTCGACCGCGTCGAGGATTGCGTTGCTGGTTTCGGCAGGGGTCGCGGCTTGGTCCTTGCCGCCGCGATGATAGATGATCCAGCTGGCGCGCAGACTGTGCTTGTCGAGCTGGCCATCGAGCGAGGCTACCGTCTCGGTGCCCTCGATCTGGTAGAGTCCGGGGACGGGCGCCTTGTCCCACATCTTGAGCCGGCGCGAACGCTCGACGAACGCCTCGTCATTGCCCCAACGCACGTCGGCGAGCGCCAGGAGCGCGTCGAACAGCTGGTTGCGACTGGTCATCCGATCGCCTCCTGCGCGGCGGTAACTGCCGCTAATTTCAGCGCCGCGGTGATCTCGTCAGCCTCATCACTCAAAGCGCTCGCCAGATAGGGGCGCGCCGGAAAGCGCGATCCGGGATGGTGAACCACCCGCGCGAAGACACGCTTGCCACCCACCGCGAAGGCGAGCGCCTTGGCCTTGTCGGGCACGATGTCGTGCGGCGACGTGCTGCCACCCTGTTCGAGGATTGCTGCATAACGCACGCTATCGTTGACGAATACTTGGCCAACGACGTTGTCGCCTTTGGCCTCGACCGTGCGTTCGACCGCACCGGCCAGCCGACTGGTACGCTCGTTCAGCATCTGGCCGTGGAGTTTGTCATCGATCACATGCCGCTGCAGTTCGGTGGTCGCCGCCGCTACCTTGGCCTCGACCGCCGCCGACACTTGCGACGACAGCCGGTCGAGCCCGGCACTCAACGCCTCCGCGTCCAGCGTCACGCTCATAACGGCGCCGCCAGCACGTAATTGTTGAGACGCGCAAGCACCGCCTGGTGCATCGCCTCGCGGCTGAACGCGACGGTGGTCGCGCCCGAACTCGCATGGCTGGTCTCGCCGATATGCGTTCGCGCCGAATAGGCTTCGCCGACCAGTTCGGTGACCGCGAGCATCAAATCGGCGGGAACCGTGTCGTATCCCGCCACGTAGGTAACCCGCACCGGCCGATCGTACGGCGTTCGTGATCCGACCAGGATCGCGCTGCGCCCATCGGTCGCGACGCCCGACGCGTTGCCGACTGCATCGACTATATTGTCGATGCGCGTCTCCCCCCATTCGACGGACGTTACCGACTGGACCGGCCAATTCCTCAGCAAGAACCGCGATCCGCCGGTGCCGCGATAAGTTTCGACATGCGTCGCCGTCAGGACGGTGCGCTGGATGGTGTTCTCGACGAATGCCGACACCTGGGTGACCAGATCGGTCAGCAGGGCATCCTCATTATCGCTCGAAATATTAAGCCAGCGTTTGACCGCCGACAGGTTGGTGAGGTCGCTTGTCGCCATGACGTCATCGACCCACGAAGCTGAAGCCATGCACGAGCAGCTCGGCTGCCGCCGCGACCGGTACGGTCACGACGCCCTTGGCATCGGCCGCGAACGATCGCCCGCGCCAGCTGCACCCGGTGCCATCCTCATGATGCATCGCGACGCTATCAACGACCGCCGCTTTCGGCGCACGGCGCGGGGAAAGGTTGTCAGCCACGCGGCGTCTCCTGTCGAAAAATGAAAAGGCCCCGCCGGTCATCGCGGCGGGGCCATGGAAAGCCCGGGGTCTAGGGGTGGGCGCCCGGGAGGGAGGGAGGGGTCAGCCGTTGGCGATGTTGGCGATCACGCCCATCGCGAACGGCGCATAGACCGCCAGCGTCTCTTCGACATACACGCCCGACATTTCGGCGCGCGTCGTGATCGGCCAGTCGATCTGATAGTAATCGCGGCGGACTTTCATCTCCGCGACATTGGGCACCTCGCTCGACTGATACTGAACAGGCAAATCGCCAGCCCAGCCCAGGATCGTCCCCGCCGACACATTGGGATGCAGGCGGATGGGAATCTTCTTGTTGAGGTAGGGGTTATAATAATATTCGACCACGCCGCCGGCGGTCAGCGCGACCTCGCCCGCCTTCGGATCCTGGAAGTAGTTGAGCAGCGACGCGGTGCCCGACGCCAGCACCTTCTTGGTGATGTTGCGCTGCTCCTGGCTGTTCACATAGAGCACGTCGACCGAGCACTGATAATTGTCCCACATCGACTGCATCATTACGTCGATCTCGGCCACCGACCCCTGACCGGAAGAGGTAAGCGTCGTGCCCGCGCCCGGCGTGCCGGTGGCGAGATAGTTGACGTACGCGCCCGATCCGGGTTTCAGCGCCGTGGTCAGCAGGCCGTCGAATGCGGTCGAGTTGGTCGAGCAATCCGCGGTGACCGCGCTCGCCGCCTGACCGGTGCCGGCGAGAGGCTTGGCGAACACCACGCTGTTGGTCGAGCTGATCGCCTCGAGCTTCTCGCTCCCCGCGGTGCCGACGAACCAGGCATAGCCCGCCGCGCCCTGGATCGCCGGGACGCTGCACGACAGCGCTTGGCCTGCAGTCGTCGCCTGGCTCGCGGCCGAAGATTTCATCGACGAGCCGCCATTGATCGAAAAGCTCTTGCCGTCGGCGCCGGTCACCGACTTCGACGTCGCAACGCCGTTGGTCAGCGTGCTGTTGCGCATGCCTTCCATCGTCAGTGCGACGACGATCACCGAATAGGTCACCGATCCCGGCAGGGTCGACCCGGTACCGCCTGCGCTCAGCGTCGGCGCGCTCGGCGTTCCCAGCGCCAGCGAGGCGTTGCCGAAAATCACGCCGGCTTCTTCCTTCAGCATCGTCTTCTGCAGCAGGCGCTGCGTCATCGACGCCTTGATGTCCTCGAAGGTACGGCCGGCCGAGATCGCTTCGAACGTCGCTTGGTCTTCCTCGCCCAGCGTCCGATACGGCGCCGCGCGATCGGCAGTGGTATAGGCCATCTGCCCGGCGCGCTGGCCCTCGGGCACCCATGGCGTGTTGTCGAAGCCAGATCCCGTCAACGCCGTGACGGACTTCCAGTTGGTCGCGGTGCCGCCCCCGCCACCGACGCGGGGCAGTGATTTGATGATCGGCGTATTGACCGGATACAGGTTCTTGGCCGGCGCCTGCAAGTCATAGGCGACCAGTCCGGTGCCGGTCGAAATCGCCTTTTCGACCATGTCGGGACGTCCGCCCGCCATCAGCATGATGGCGCGCGAAATATTCTCGTCGGGGTTCGACAGGCTGGAGACGAGCGACTTCTTGATCTCGTCGGGAGTGAGGTTGGTCATTGCTATCCGTCCTTTGGATAGGCGCAGGAATGAGGCCCGCGCGCGATGGCGCGGGCGACAGGGTCAGGCGGCTGCGCGGGCCGCGTGAACCAGGGTGGGATTGGACAAGGCGATGCGCAGCAGGAATTGGCCGCGCTCCTGCTCGGGGAGGGTGTCGATCACTTTCTTCAGCTCGTCGGCACTGATCGCCGACGCGCCATCGGCGGTATTGGGAGAAGCGTCTTCGGCCTTGCTCACCGCGCGCAGCGGCCCGGCCGCGGTCCGGGGGGCGGCGGGCTCAGCCTCGACCCGTTCCAGTCGCTTGGCCAGGTCGCCGATCGTCGCGTTCAGTGTGGTGATGCTGTCGCCGAAGCGTTTGGCTAGGTCGGCCATCGTGGTGTCGCCCAGCGCGTCGCCGCGCCGCAGCTTCTCGGTATCCTCCTCGGGATCGTGAGCAGGTGAGGCAGCCTGCGGGCGAGAACGGTTGGCAGCGTCCGCCGGCGTCTGGTCCGCGTCGCCGCAATTTTCCTTACAGCATAGTGCGCCCAGCGCGACGAGGTGATCGTGTGCTGCCTGGACGCGATCGGCATCGGCCTGGGCTGCCCCGGCGTCATCCGCGTCGGTGTCATCAGTGTCGTTGCCGGCATCGCCGGTCGCGACACGCTTTACCCGATCCTTGCTATCCGGCGCCGGCTTGGTCCTGGACTTGGGCGGCGGTGCGTCGTCGTGGGCATCGGCCGGTGCATCGTCATTACGCTGCGCGTCGGAATCGCCCGTGTCGGCATCGGTTTCGGCTTGCGGGTCGGCCGATTCCGGCTTTGGCTGCGGCTTGGCTGCGGGCTGCGCACCGGGCTTGGGACGGGCAGGGGTCTGCTCGTCGGCCGCCGGTCTGGTTCCGGGCTTCGCGGGCGGTTGCTTATCCTGGTCGTCCGGCTTGCCGCCGTCCGGATCCGTGGTGGGAGCATCGGCGTCGACCCCCGCATCTGGGTCCCGATCCTCGTCCTGGTCGTCTTCGTCGTCACCCAGTTCGCTCGCCAGCGCCGCGGCGATCAGCCTTTCGCGCGCCTTGAACAGGAAATCCTTGTATCGCCGCGACCCCGCATCCTCGGCCAGTTCGCGGGCCTTCGCGACCACCTCGTCGCCACTCGGCACATAATCCATATCGGCCTTCCACATGTTGATGACGGCGTCGGGGTTGCAGGGACTGTCGACCAGGCTGATCTCGACCAGCTTCAGCGCGGTGATCACGCTGCGGTCGGTAGTGTCGCGCTTCAGCACCTTCCCGCCGATCGAGAAGCCGGCATAGACGCCTGCGCGCACCTTGGTGATCGCCAGCGGATCGACGACATGTGCGCAGATCTGGGTGATGCCGTGATCGTCGACCTCTGCCTCGACTACGCGCCCGGCGGCGCTCGGCTCGTGCATCTCCCGCAGCGCCGGGAAGCGACCGTAATCGGGCAAAGCCGCCTTCATCGCCGCGGCGGTGATCGTCTCGCCCTGCTGGTCGCGCGTCTCGGACGAGGCGACGCCCCAGACCTTGATCGTGCCGTCTTCCTGATCCTCGACCTTGGTGATCGCGCCGAACTGGCGAAACCGCGTCATGCGATGGCTGTCCTTTCGATGGGCGTGGTTGACCGCCCGCAGCAGGGCAGCGGAACGCGTCGGTTTCAGAGTGTCCGAATTAGGGAGCGCAGGCGCCGCCGTTTCAGCAGGTCGGCGGTGCTACTTATTGCCCGTCTACTATGTGTCTGATCAGCAACGGCACGCGAGCTGCGGCGATCAGGACGTTCATTCCGTACAACCAGCCCCATGCAATCGAGCCGACGATCAAACTTTGTCGCGGGGCGCCAAGCAGCGCGACGACCAGGGCAGCCAGCGACGCAGCGATCGTACAGAACAGGAAACCGTGCAGACTCCGCAGGTCGTACCGTACCCTGCCGCCCTCAACCCAGAATTGCCCGCGTTCATAATTGGCCAAGGCACGCCAATTGCCGAAGAAGTCTGGGCCTCGATGACCGTCGAAGTGCAACTGATCGGGGCTGCGGACGGTGATCTGCTTACGCTGGCTCTTCAACAGCGTCCCCAGCCGATACATCGCTTCCCCCGGCGTCGCGCGGCGCAGCGGTACCGACCCACGCAGATGCCAGAGCATGTCAAACATACCGCCAGCCTAAGGCGTTGGCGGCACAGCTGCAATCGGCGCCCCGCCGACAACATCGTCGATCAACACCGCCCCTTGGGTTGTGTAGATCATCGGCTTGGCGCCCAGCCCATCGATGAGCGGATCATCGCCACGGGCATGCCGAACTTCGTCTATCGTGCGCGACCCGTTCCTCAGATCGCGATCGTCGATTTCTGATTGCACCTGCGGGTCGATGCTGGTCGCCTTGACGAAGGCGAACTCGAGATCGGGATAGCCGAACTCGATCTGGATTACGTCGTCGATCCAGCGCTTCATCCATAGCTGCAAGGGCTCGAGCCCCTCCTCGAGCGACCGCTCCTGGTCCTCCATCGCGGTAGACCGGTTCATCTGGCGCACGAACGGGGTAGGGGGCAGCGAGAAGGCGAAGGCCACGATCCGCGCCAGCCATTCGTCGAACTCGTCCTTGATCGGCGCCGCCTTGAACGCGGTGAATTGCGATCCGTGCGGCCCCCAGATCAGCTTGTTCTGCTCGGCCGCATTGCCGGCGATGCGATCATCGAACCATTGCTGCAATTCCTGGATTTTCGCCGCGTCCCATCCCTCCGGCGCGTTGAGCAAGCCGGCCGGCACATTCCCTTCCGTGAAATAGCTCAGCTGCGCCGCCTGGCGTCGCAGGATGGTATTGATCGTCACGACGATCTGCTCGACCGGCCCGAACCCATAGAGGTGGTGCGGCCGCACGTTACGGGGCGCGTAGAGCAGGTCGGCATTGGTCAGGTTGGCCCATACCACGCCCTTGATCACCTGCTGATAGGCGATGTCGTGGGGCCCGCGCGGCCGCCGCCCGGTATCGTCGACCATTGGATGGATCGTGTCGCCCGGCACGATCTCCAACGCGATCAGCTTGCCACCGCGGTTGCGCCGCTTCTCGAACGCCGGCGCGTCGAGCGTCAGCAGATCTTCCAGACTCGACCGCATGAAGGTCGCGAACGGCGTGACGCCGTCGGGCTTGCGCCAGAACCGCGTCAGCTCGGCAATACGCGGATCATCGGCGACCTTGGCCGCGCCATCGACCGGCTTGATCTGCCAGTCGAGTCGCTCGACTTGGTCCTTGCGCGTCTCGATAGCCAGCCGAACGAGCTCGACATTGGCGAACGCGCGCAGCGCGGGAAACCCGGTTTGCTCATAGGCGCGCGGCTGCAACGTCGCATTGATGTTCGGCTTGAAGTCGTAGCCGCGCACTGGCTGCTGCACGACGGGCGTGAGCGGAAAGCCGGGCGAGAACGGGCCCCAGGCATTCTCGTTCGCCGAATTGCCCCAGCTATAGGTGATATTGGTCTGCACCCCGCCCTTGGGCATGTGGTTCTCCTTTGAGAGCGCAGCTGCGCTGACCGAGCAAAGTGACGAATGGCGAGCGCCGCTTCGGTCGGTTAGACTGAGCGACGATGCCGGAACGCAATCAATGGACGCTGCACCTCAAGCAGCTCAGGAACGCACACGGGTGCGATATCGCCGAGGCGGAACGGATCGCACTCACCGATCCGGCCTGGCGTCGCTGGGTCGAGTGCCAGATCAACACTGACGGTGAATGCCGCCGCATGGCGCAGCGCCACATCCGCTACCGCGGCGACGATGCGCTAACCGAGAGCGAGGGCGATCATTTCAGGCTGCGCAGATGAAATCTGAAACCGCAAAACTGCCTAAAGGGCAGAGCTATCCGCTACGCCCGTCGTTCCTGGAAGCAGAACTTGCCCGCGCCGGCGTCACGATCGACGTGAGCCTTACCCGATCACCTGGCAATCTGTTCGACGTCTTTTTCTGGCCGCCAAATCCCAATGTACCCCACGAACGGTTCCACATCCGTACAGGGTCGGTCCCAAGCGAACGGGCGGGGGAGGCGCGTCAACGAATGGAGACCATAACCGTCCCAGCGCTGCTCCGTTGGATGGCGGACATCCTCGCCGCCGACGCCAGATCGCCGCTGCGACGCGAGCGGCAATCCATCGATCTTGTCCGACCCTGACCGCCAAGGCGTCGCAAACCTCATTCCGCTTTTATCGTAGCATTCGCCGCGCGCACCAAATCCAGGAACCCAGCCGACGCCACGGTTTCTTCCGCCGGCCAGAATGCCATCACCAGCGCGTCGGCTTTGTTCGGCGATCTCGTGCCGTCGGGCTTCTTGTCGACCAAGAGCTTCAACGCTCCGTTCACCGCGCGCGTCGGCTGGCTCAATTCCTTTCGCAGCGACGCTAGTCCCGGCATGCCGCGCGGCAGGCTTATCAGGTCGGCAGGGTCGTAAACTTCGCCCGCCGTCACCGCCTTGTGGGTACGTTCGAAGCGCAACCGCAATTGCCACCAGGCCTGCGCCTTCAGGTTCGCGTAGAAATCGGCGTTGATCGGCGTCTCGTTATCCCCCGGCACGACATGCTCGCGCGGCCGCAGCGGCGATGCGCCGGCATTCCACGGTCGGAACGTAATCCCCGCGGGCAGCAACGCCGTCCCATCCGCGTCCACCTCATCGCGCAGCCGATTGGCTTCTGCCTTCACCCCCGCGCCGACGCCAATGCTGTCGTATTGCAACGCCACCGTCCGGCCGCGCAGCCGGTCGACCGCCAGTCGTGTCGCTTTACCCACATCGCCTTCGCCCCAGTCGTCGATCGAGTGCACCACCGATCCCTTGGCGATGGCCAGCGCATGCCGGTCGCCGCCTTCATCAGCCGGGTCGAGCGCGGCGCGCCATGCCCCTTCGTCGTCGAACCCCAGCACCAGATGCGCGTCGATCGCGCTCGCGACCCACTCGCCGGGGATGATGATCCCCTCGACCGCAGCGGTGTAGTTGCGGTCGACCTCCTGCGCGAAGACATGGAGCAGCCCGTCCGCTGCCGCCTTTGCGCGCCGCCCCGCATACCAGGCGGCATCCTTGGCCGGATGGTCCCGCCAGTCCATCACGAACACATTGACCCGATCGGTCGCGAGAGCGGCGCCCGGCACCCATTCGACCCCGCTTTCGCGCCGGCGATGGAACACATTGCCCGGTCCGTTGACCGAACTCATGTCGATCTGGACATTGGTCGTGTCGGCCAACGCCGCCTCGATCTTCTCGGGTCGTTCGTAATGGGCGCTCTCGTCCTTGAAATAGATCAGCTTGCGCCCGCCGCGTCCGATATTGTCGCCGGACTCGCCGGTGATCGTGGCGCCGGTTGCGCGGTTGACGATCTTCATGCTCGGCATATCGTCGCGTGGGTCGAAGCCAGCTGGCAGCATCAGTCGCGGCAGGTGGCGGACGATGATCCGCATCTTCTCGAAAATGCTGTCGGGATCGCCGATCTTGTCGACCAGTTGCTCCTTGCGGGAGCCCCATCCGATGGCGGCGCCCGGCCGGTACAACCACAGCCACACCGAAAAGGCGCACGCCAGCCACGTGGCGCCCATGTCGCGCGCTTTCTCGATCAACCCGCTCTGCTGCTGGTCGACAGAGGCGTGCAGGAACGTGATCATCTCGATCTGGCGAGGAAAGGGCACGAACGGCATCACCGTCGGCGCGTCGCTCGCCGCCTTGCGCGGATCGTACGTCACTGCCCAATGCGCGATCCACCCGGCAGGATCCTCGCGATACCGCTCGGCGAGCCCCGTGCGTAGCCCGGCATCCGCCTTCAGCCGCCGCAACCGATGCTGCCGTGCGATCAACTCGGCAACATAGTCCGGCGGCCAAGTCGGAGAGGCCGGCGCGGAAACCGCCGTCACCCCAGTTCTTCCCGATAGCGTTCCGCCGCCTCGCGCGCCGACATATCGGGCGTGATCGTCTCCGCGGCGTGCGTGCCGATCCCATGCGGATCAGACGGCGAACCCTCGCGCCGCCCTGCGCGTGTCTTTTCCCACCACAGCATCGCGGTGGTGTTCCCGTTCATCGCGGTCTCGAACAAGGTCAGCGCGATCCGCGCATTGGCTACCTCGACGCCCGCGTCCAGTTCGGCGCGGCACCGCCGTTTCAATGTCGTGACGCTCATGCCCATGATCCGCGCGATGATCGCATAGGGCGTCCCGATCTCGGCGAAACGCCGCACATCCGCGCGCATCGCGTCGGTGATCTCGATTGTCGCCCGCTGGCTCCTACACGTAGCGTTAGGAGCGTCAGCCGGAACAGGGGAGGCCGGCACGATGGAAACAGCAGCACCCCTCGCCGATGTTCCCAACCTGGCACGCTTCCGTTCCGCCATCCGAACTCCACCGATCGCCATCCGCCCTACGCACCGCAACAACCCGCTCGAGCAACGTACGGACGTTGCCGGATGAGTGTCCCGGGACCGGTAGATTTTTCTGCGAGAAAACTGCGCGACGCCGTTTCGGTCGAGCGCAAATTTGGATGATTGCTACATACACGTTTTTTCGTGGCAGTCAAGAAGTTTTCACGTTTTGTTCTCATTTTCTGGAGTGGGCGGAGGAGCAGTCGACGCCGCCCCTCCGTCCGCTAGGTCAGGCTATCGCCGCCGGGCCGAACCAGCTCGCCAGCGCTTCGGCCAGCCCATCGTCATTGCCGTCTCCCACCCAGGCGACATGCCCGTCGGGCCGCACCAGCACGGCGGTCGGGGCGGGAACTGCGCCAATCACCGGCAGCTCCCAAATACCCTCATAGCTGGCATCCAGTAGCTTCACCCGATCCGCCCATGGCGAGATGTCTATTGCGCCCGGCTCGCCCAGATTGATCAGCACTGGTCGTGCATCGTGCAGCGATGTGAACAGCCGCGCTGAGCCATCGGCAGTGACCAGGTCTAGGTCGGGCATCCGCCGGCCTAGCAGTGCGTGCCCCTCGCCAAGATCGTACTGCACATCCAGCCCGGACATCATGCCCGCCACCCGTCGACGCGGTTCGTCCATGCCCAGCAGTTCGGCGACGATCTCGCGTAGCGCGCCGGAGCGCTCGTCCGCGCGCCGCAGAGCGACTTGCGCCATCGTGTTGCGCAGGACCCGCGCGGCGACCGGATGACGCTCGGCATGATAGCTGTCTAGCAACCTGTCGGGCGCCGTCCCCGCAGCGACCCGCGCCAGCTTCCACCCCAGGTTAACCGCATCGTGCAACCCGATGTTGAGGCCTTGGCCACCGTCAGGCGAATGGACATGCGCGGCATCACCGGCCAGCAATATCCGGCCCTTGCGATACGTCGCTGCCTGTCGCGTCATGTCGCTGAAGCGCGAGATCCAGCTCGGATTATGCACTCCGTAATCGGTCCCATAAACCGCGATCAGCCCCTCGCTCAGGTCGCTGAGTCCGGGATCGCCGGCACGCCCGGCTCGCTGTTCGGTGATCATGACGCGCACCGTCTTGCCGTCGTCCATTCGGCTCAGCCCATGCAGCCCGATCTCGTCACGGCGGATGCCCCAATCGGGTTCTTCTTCCAGCTCGACCTCGGCGATCAAATTACTGATGGTGGGATCCCAACCGGGAAAGTCGATCCCCGCCGTCTTGCGGATCAGGCTGCGGCCGCCATCGCACCCGACCAGATAGCTGGTCCGCAGCGAACTCCCATCGGACAGCGCGATGTCGACGCCCGTTTCATCCTCGACGAACCCGACCACATCGCGTGCGCGATAGGTCGGCACGCCCAGCTCCTCGACCCATTCGGCCAGGAGACGCTCGATATGGTTTTGCCACAAAGCGAGCCCGTAATTGTGCCGGGTGGGAAAGTCGCTGATGTCGAGTCTGGTGAGCGCAAAGCCCGTGACCTGCATCGTCTCTCCAGCGGCCAGGAACCGGTCGGCGATGCCGCGCTGGTCGAGCAACTCGATCGATCGAGCGTGCAGCCCGCCCGCGCGCGACCCTGCGAGTTTCTGGTCGGGCCGCCGCTCGACGATCGCGACATCGGCGCCCGCCAGCGCCAGTTCGCCGGCCAGCATCAGCCCGGTTGGCCCGCCGCCGCAAATCACAATCGCGTGATCGGACACCTTCGTATCGGCGTCCTCGCGCAAGTCATAAGTAGATGATACCGCCCGCATATCGCGTCTCCCTGCGAATCAAATGGGGCAGGGGCTTTACGGCAAAGGGCGGGTCTTGAAGCAAGGCCCTTGCGAACTATATCTCGAAAGTGCGGGAAGATATGCTTGCCGCGCACTCCCAAAATCTCAGCGCAATAAGTCAGGCGATCGCTCGTGGTGCTCCGGCCGTATCGGCCCAGTCACCGTTGCGATCCCAGAAGCTCCCCCGCGCCCAGCCGAGCGTACACCGCCTCGACATCCTCGCGATCTACATCCCGTCGCGCTGCCGCCGCCATCTCGGGCCACATCCGCAATGCGGAGATCAGCCGTTTGCGCGCCGTCCGCCATTGCATCCCGTGCGCACGCGCCAGCTGCACGAACGACTGGTCGCTCAGGATCATGTCGAGCACCATCGCCCTCGGTCGAGGGATCGCCTCGCACCACGCGCTATAGGCAACCTCCAGACGTACTCGTTTCAATGACTCGACCAGCTGATCCCGCCCCGAATTGGCGAAGTCGACACGAGTTTCCAGCGACGCCGACCGTATCGATCCGGCGCGTCGGATGCGTTCCGCCACGCCGGCAATCTCTTCGGCCGCGGCGCGCTCGTCGGCACTTATCTTGCCCATCCGCTCCATCCGATGAAGCGGTGATTGCCGCCGCCGCTCGGGCAGCGCGTTCGCCTTCTCATGCGTCTCGGGCGTGCCTTCATTCTTGTGCCGCCACCGCGCAATCATTGCCTCGTGCCGCCGTTCCGACTCTTCGCGCCGGTGCAGCGCCGCGGCCAGACGATCGGCGGCGTCGGGTCGCTGCTCGCGTTGTGGGAGCGCAGCCAATCGTCGTGCGGCACTCGCGCGGATCATCGCGAGTCGGTCTTCCGTGCCACTCTCGGCGCGTACGTTCGCCCGTCGGGTATTCGGATTGCTATCCGCCAACGTCTTTTCTCCTGATAAATTCGGTGTCTGATTTGACGGGCGCGATGGCTTATCCGGTTCGCGTTTCGGCCGTCGGCGCAGGCTGGAGGGATGCGGGCACAATGCCGCCGTAGATCGGATCGGGATGGTCGCAGAGCGGGCGTCCACATTCCGCGCACTTCGTTTGCGGCCCGTCCTTTGGCGATTGGCTGGAGCGGGCGGAGCGGGCGGAGCGAGCAGGGTTGATCATCGACAAGAAATTGGACATATTGTCCAACATATCAACCGTCAATTGGTGGTTTGATATGAGGCGATGTCATGGTACAATTTGTCCATGACTGATCCGATCACGCCCGAGGAGTTCGACGCTCTTTACATCGCTAGGGTGAAAGCGCTCCGCCAGCTCAGGGGGATGACGGCTGGACAGATGTCGACCCTGCTCGGCGTGCCGGCCGAACGCTATCGCAAATACGAATCGCGCACGCCGATGCCCCACGCGCTGATGGAGCAATTTGCCTTGATCACGGGCGTGTCGGTCGAGTTTCTTCTCACCGGACGGCGCGTGGCTGGGAAGGGACCTTATCCTGACGTACCCGGTCCGCATATGATCGAAAAATGGCGCGCCGGACAGCTCGCCAACGATGGTGGACGTTCGCGAAAACGCGGCTGAGTTGGCCAGATCGTCCTATGGTTGGTCGTGTCAGGGGCTGGCGAAATCGCCAATCGTGGCGTTGAATAGTTGGACAATGTGTCCCATATTTGCCTCTCGCCGTTTTTCAGGCGTGGGAGCAATCATTGCCACCTGCCGCTCTTCAGCTCTCGTCCGACCTCCATCCCGAAAGCGTGGCTCTGCTCGCGGTCGATTGCTGGACTCGCGACCCGGCGGTCGCGGCGTTGATCGACGCCGCTCGCGCTCTGATTCCGATAGCGGAGAAGCTACGTGAGCTGTGTACCCGGCGCCCTTCGGTCGACCGGCTGATCGCCGACGAAATTGGCGCACTCGTTTGGGAATCAATCGAGACGGGACGGGTTAATGTCTGGCAACGAGAACCGCGCGCCAGCGGCGTGATCGGCGCGATCTGGACAGAGCTGGAAAGCCTGCGCACGCGCTGGATAGCCGCGCGCTTGCAGTTCGAAGGGCTTTCGCCGGCCGCGCAGGACATCGGGCCGTGGTACGATCGATTGCAAGCGCTCGAAGAGGAAGCGCCGACGGTGGCAATGTTATGGAGATCGCCCGCACGTGCGGTAGTCTAGCTACGCTGATGCTGAGCATCCGATCTGGCGTGGGCGGCTGGTGGAGCTGAGGGGAATCGAACCCCTGACCTCTGCAGTGCGATTGCAGCGCTCTCCCATCTGAGCTACAGCCCCGCCCACGCCGCAAGAGCGCTTCGGCCCTTGGGAGCGCGAGCCTCTAGCGACCATTTTCCGCCTTTGCAACACGCGGTTTGACGCATTGGCCGAACGGGTCGCGCCGAGCCGCCGGACAACCTCGTTAACTTGCGTCAAGTGGTCGCTGAATCGCGGAACTGGCGGGCTTTGTGTCCCGTTTAAGAGGTCAGGCGGGCGCGGTCCCCCCTTTCCGCGCCCGCCGTCCAAACGCGATGAGAGGATCCGCCAGATGGCATATGAACGCTACCCCCGCGGCAATTCGCTGCAAGGCGATTATTACGCACCCGGCGACGACAATTACGGCCGCGATTATGGCTCCGGCCAAGATTACACTTATACCAGTGCGCGCGAATATGAGGCCGCCGGCATGATCGGCCCGCGCCGTGGTCCGGATCGTGACAGCGACGATTACCATCGTGGCTATTACAGCCGGGGCCGCAGTCCGAATGTCGCCAACCGCGGATACGATTATGGCTCCGCACAGCGCTATCGCGGCGGCTATGCGTCCGACGGCCACCGCTTCACCGATATCGACCGCCGCGACGATGATCGCGATTACGGCCGCCCCGATATGTACCGCGGCCGCCGCAGCTTTGGTCGAGGACATGATCGTGATCCACGCGACTATAGCTATGACGATCGCAATTTCTTCGCGCGCGCCGGTGATGAAGTGCGGTCGTGGTTCGGCGACGAGGAAGCCGAGCGCCGCCGAGAGGCAGATCAGCGCTACGATCAGCGCCATGGTGGTGGCGCGTCCGGCTATCGCGGAGACGATGACTATCACAGCTGGCGCGCCGGCCAGATTGCAGCGCTCGATCGCGACTATGACGAATATCGCCGCGAGAACCAGCAGCGGTTTTCCAACGAATTCGGCACTTGGCGCTCCGAACGCCAGACCCAACGATCGAGTCTGCAGCGTGTCGCCGAGCATATGGATGTGGTCGGTTCGGACGGCGAACATATCGGTACCGTCGACAAGGTGCGCGGTGACCGCATCCTTTTGACCAAGAGCGACCCCGATGCCGGTGGCCGCCATCATTCGATCCCGTCGCGCTGGATCGACCGGGTCGACGACAAGGTAGTCGTGCGCAAAACTGCCGAGGAGGCCAAGGCGCATTGGCGCGACGAAGAGCGAAGCGCCTTCTTCGGTGGCGACAGCGCCGGCCGCGATCAGGAGGAAGGCGGCGACGGTCGCATTCTCAATCGCAGCTTCTCGGGCACCTACTGAGCAAGCCGCAAAGGTTGAGGAGGGGCTCGGACGACGCGGTCCGAGCCCCATTCTTTATGGCCCGCTTAATGACCGCTTCCTTGAGCATCGGTCGCTAGTCCTTGATACAGCGCCCGCGGCCGGATGACCGCGCCGCTGGCCGATTGCTCGATGGCGTGCGCCGCCCATCCGACCCCGCGCGCGGCAGCGAACAGCCGGAACGGCGCGTCGGCGTGCAAGCCGGCGGCGACCGATATCGCAAGCAGGGCAAAGTCGATATTGGGCAGCGCGTCGGTCGCGTCCACGACAGCGTCGCGGAGGTCGACCAGCATGGGATCGAGCGTCACGAACGGCAGCAACGCGGCGGCGCGCGGATCGCCGTGCGGATAGAGTGGATGGCCGAACCCTGGCAGGCCGTGGCCGGCCGCCAGCCACCGTGCCACCGCCATGTCGACGCCGTTCGCCTTGGCTTCCGCAGCCAGGGCTGCGAGTGCCGCGCCGGCACCGCCATGTTTCGGGCCCGATAACGTCGACAGACCCGCCATTAGGCACGCCGCCATCGGCGCGCCCGTCGACGCCGCGACCCGCGCCGCGAAAGTCGATGGATTGAGTTCATGATCCGCGAGCAGCACCAGCGCACGTCGAATGAGGTCGGTGCCCGCTGCATCGAGTGACCAGCCACGCGCTAGCCGCTCGTGTATCGGTCCGTCGCCGCCCGCACCGAACGAGCCGGCGATTGCCGCGATCGCGCTTGCAGCTTCTTGCGCGAGCTTTCCGGGTGCTCGCCCGAGTATCGGCTTCGCCCCCTCGATCAGCGCCGCTAACGCGCGGAAGGCGTCGCTATTGCCAGCCGCTGTCGGGAATGTCGCCACCGGCTGATCCCATAGCAATGCGGCAACCTCCTCCAACGTCGCGTGATCGGCCAGTTCGGCCGCGCGTCGACCGCGAAAAATCAGCTGACCGTGCGCCACGGTCGAGATTCGCGTTGGGATCACCGGTTCGCCCCATGCCATCGCCGACGCCGCGATCGACGCCGTCCGCCGCCCGCGGGCGCGCCGCTTGGTCAGCATCAGAATGTCGTCGCCACGATATTCGCTACGCCGGGGATCGGCTGTCTCGGCTCGCCGTTCGATCAGGCCGCGACTGACATAAGCGTAAAGCGTCTGTGGCCGCACCCCCAGGGTCGCCAGTGCCTCGTCGCGCGATAGCCATTCCTGCATGATTGATTCACTTGATCAAGATTGATTGCCGGCGCCGACCCGACCATCTGCATCGCATCACGTCAAGGGAGTTCGGTCGATGAACAACGGTCTGGAAGATGTCGTCGCGGCAGAGACGGTGCTGTCCGATGTCGATGGTGAGGCAGGGCGGCTGATCATCCGTGGCCATCCGCTGGAGGCACTGGCCGGCCGATGGACGTTCGAGCAGGTCATGCATCTGCTGTTCGGCGGTTTCTTCGACGACCTGCCCGATTCCGAGCGCTTGGCCGCGAGGCTGGGGCAAGCACGCGCCGATGCGTTCGAGCGCGCCGGTCCGCTGCTGCCGCTGTTGGCGGAGTTGCCCGTCTATGATGCAATGCGCGCCGCGCTTGCGCCGATGCCCGACGGCCTCGCGCTCGACGAGGCTCTTCGCCTGGTCGCGGTGCCCGCGGTGCTTATCCCTGCATTGCTCCGTCAGGCCGCGGGGCAGGACCTGATCGCGCCCGATCCGGCGCGCGGCCATGCCGACGATGTTGTGCGGATGCTTGGCCGCGACACTGGCGGTGCGGCGCTCGACGCTTATCTGGTGACGGTCAGCGACCATGGCCTCAACGCTTCGACTTTCGCCGCGCGCGTCGTCGCCTCGACCCAAGCCGGGCTTACCTCGGCAGTGCTGGCGGGGCTGGGCGCGCTCAAGGGTCCGCTCCACGGCGGTGCGCCCGGCCCGGTGATCGAGATGCTCGACGCTATCGCGGCGGAGGGCGATGCGCGTGCCTGGATCGATCGTGCGCTCAATCGTGGCGAGCGGTTGATGGGCTTTGGTCACCGCATCTACCGCGTCCGCGACCCACGCGCCGACGCTTTGAAGGCGGCGCTTCACACGCTCGACCGGGTCGGCGGCCGGCTGCAATTCGCCGAGCAGGTCGAACGCGTCGCGCTCGTCGCCTTGCGTCAGCGTAAGCAGAGCCGCGTCATCGAAACCAATGTCGAGTTCTACACTGCGCTGCTGCTCGAGGCGGTCGGTTTCCCGAAGGAAAGCTTCACCGGCGTCTTCGCGATGGGCCGCGTCGTCGGCTGGATCGCGCATGCCCGCGAGCAAGCGCTCACCGGCCGTCTGATCCGGCCGAAGTCGATCTATATCGAGGAAGGGCGGGCGCGGGCGGCCTAGCTTCGTCCGAAATTTGTGGAGGCCGCCGCCGACCTCTCAAGCCGCTCTGCGTCAGTAATGTCCGGGTCGGTCAGACCGCCCTCGGCCTGACCGAGATTATGCGCGGTTTACCTGACACCCTTGAAGGGGCCTTTTTTAGAGGCAGGGCAGTGCGCCAGGCTAGTCAAGTCTGCATGGTTGGTGCAAATCCGCAGCAATGAAAGCAGCTTATCTCACCATTGCCCTGGTCGCAGCGTCTGCATTCGGCACGGCCGCAGCCTCATCGGCAGGAGCCATGCGATCCTCCCCACCGCCCACAGCGACAACGATTGACGGTGCTGCCGCCAAACTTGGCGCCGCCTTCCTGGCCAATCACTGCCGCGTCGGATTGTCGATCGCGACGATCGTCCAAGGACGGGCCCGGTTCTACGACTACGGGATGGCTTCGCGGCGGACCGGGCGAAAGGCGACGCGGAACAGCATTTACGAAATCGCCTCGGTCACGAAGACCTTCACCGGGGCACTGGCGGCGCAGGCCGTGAGTGATGGAGTGATGAGCCTCGACCAAGATTTCCGCGCCTATCTTCCCAGCTCCTATCCGAACCTGGAGCGCGATGGCCAACCGATCACGCTGCGCTCCTTGGCGACGCATCGATCGGGGCTACCGCGCGATTATCCCGATACCGACGCGATTTACGACCATCGCGACTATCGGACACTGCCCGACGCGCTTCTGGCGCTCGATCGCGGCTATAACCGCGATCGCTACCTCACCGCGTTGCACGGCATAGCGTTGCGGAGCAGGCCGGGAACGACCGAAGCTTATTCCAACCTGGGCATGAAAGTGCTCGGATTCGGACTGGAGACCGTTCGCAAGCAGCCGTTCGAACGCTTGATGCGCTCGTCGATCCTGCGCCCCCTCGGCATGAAGGATACCGATTTTGTGCTCTCCCCGGCGCAGCGCAAAAGGTTGGTCACTCCGTATGACCGGCTCGGCCGAGCGACGCCTTATCACTCGCGCAATGCAGGCGCCGGATACGGCCTCTATTCCACGCCGGCCGACATGGTCAGCTATGTGCGGTGGCAACTCGACGAAAACGTGCCCGCGATCAGATTGGCGCACCAACCACTGGTCGGTACCTTGGCCGATGGCGAGGGCTTGATCTGGAATATGGCGCTGGAAAATGGGCAGCGCATTCTGTGGCACGGTGGCGGCAGCTTCGGGATGACGAGCCAGGTTGTGCTCTATCCCCAGTCGCAGGAAGGCTATGTCCTCCTTGCCAACGATGCTTGCGAAGGCACCGAGGGAGCGCTCAAACAGATCGCCCAACAGCTCCACGCAGCGCTAAGCCAATAAGGGCTAAAGTCGCACTTCCGCGCGCGTGGCGGCGCTGCGCAGGCCCGCGTCGAGCACTTCCATCACGGCGATCGCCTCGACGGGCGGGACCGGGTTCGCCCCCTCGCCACGAATCGCGGCAGCCAACGCCTGCCAGAACAGCCGGTAATCGCCGCGCTCGTTGCTGACGGAGGTGACGGCGCCGTCATTGCCGGTCGTCAATGTCCCTTCGACCGGATCCACGCCCCAATGCTCGCCGCCCGGAGCATGGCCCGCGATCGTTGCCGCCTCTTGCGGATCGCTGCCACGCTTGATCCAGCTCGCGCGACTGCCGTGCACTGCGAACCTCAGGCTATGCTGCGCCGCGAGCTTGGTGGCATGCAGGATTACACGGTGGCGATCATAGCGCAGCATGGCGTGGAAATAATCGGGAGACGGCGCGCCTTCGCGCAGAGTCGCCAGGTCGAGGCTGATACCTTCGGGCTGCCCGAACAGCACCACTGCCTGGTCGACCAGATGCGGCCCCAGATCGAGCCAAGCGCCGCCCTCGCGCGCCTCTTTCCATAGGCCCGTCGGGATCGGACGCCATCGGTCGAAATGGCTTTCGAACTGCACGATCTCGCCCAGCGCACCTTCCGCGATCAGCCGCTGCAGCGTGCGAAAGTCCGCGTCCCAACGACGGTTCTGGAATATCGTCACCAATTTACCGGCGTCCTCGCCCGCCTTCGCGATGCGTCGGGCATCCGCCAGGCTAGTGGCGAACGGCTTGTCGATCAGCACATGCTTGCCGGCTTCCAATGCCGCGATGGCGTGCTCGGCGTGGAGCGGATCGGGGCTGGCGACGACGACGAGGTCGATGCCGGGTTCGGCCAGCAACGCAGCGACATCGGGCACGACCCGCATATCGGGCAGATCGGCATGCACCTTCGCCGGATCGCGCGTGACGATCGCGCGCAACGCCATGCCAGGTGTGGCACGGACATAGGGAGCATGAAACGCCCGGCCAGCGAGGCCATAACCAATCACGCCGACACCGATTTCCCGCATCATCGCGTCCGCTCTTGCCTCAAGGGTCGTCGGCATATGCTCGGTTGATAATGCTGCGACAAGACGTCGGAGCGATCCTCTCTCTCTCTCTCTCTCTCTCTCTCTCTCTCTCGAGCGCCCGGACCAGGTTCGTACCTAACAACCGGTTACCAACGGAACGCGTCGGCACGTATGGGGTTGTCAACTGCATGAAGCGCGTCGGTTCCCGCTACGAGGTATTCCCTGCCCAGGCCGTCCTGGCCGGGGGACGCTTCCGTATAGCTTGGGCTTGGCAGCGCATCGCACGGTCGGGCACGATCCGTCATGCCGCACTCTATGACACGCTCGAGGAGTGTCTGGCCTCGATCAATCGCCACACACGTAAACGGGCATTGCCGACGATACGTGTCATCCTCGGCCCCGCGGAAGACTCGCCGATCCGAGTCTGACCAGCTCTAGATACATGACCCGGCAAAGTAACTATGCCGCAAGGACCGAAACTGGACGACCATCTCGGGTCGCGATCCTATTTCGGCCAGGTCGGCGTCGACGTCGGCGTGGCGGTCGGGGCGGGCTGCGGCTGGATCGCCTTCTGCCATTCGGGCGACAAATCGGCGATGCCTGGCGAGGCGGGAAAGCGGGCGCGCGCCGTCGCGAACAGCGTCCGCGCGGTCGCTGCCCCCGGAACTGCCGCGTTTATTCCGACCCAGCGCCAGTGCCACGGCTCCCACGTCACGCCTTGCGCATTGCCCGGCGGAAACGACAATTCGAACCCGAATTCGGTCGCGTGCTGCAACAGCCATTTGCCCGGCGGCGTGTTGGCGATGCAGTCGCTGACGTCGCCGCAGCCCCGCGTCAGCGGCCGGATCGCGAAATCGAGCGCATAGCCCGTGGCGTGCTCGCTATAGCCCGGCGGGCCCGAGCTTTTGGCGCGCTCTGCGGCATCCTTGCACCGCTTGCCGGGCCCGATCTGTCCGCAGAAGATCTGGCGCTGGCGTTCGATCGTGCGGAAACAGGATATGCCGCGCAATTTGCCTTTCACCTCAGGCACCTGGTCCGCAGCGGCGAGCAAAGCGGTCATCGCCACTGCGGCGTCGCGATGGAGTTGGCACGGCCGTCCCGCCCCGAAATTGCCCGGCATCGCCACCATGTCGGCTGGGTTGCCTTCGGGATAGGGAATATGCCCCAGCATCCGACCGTCGGGCAGCGGTTCGATATTCTGGCCGTTGCACAAGGTGACCGGGGTCAGCGCGAGGGCGGCGGCAGGAGCGAACAGGGACAGGGCAACCAGCAACCAGCGCAACGGCATCAACACGCTCCGTGGGGGGAAACAAAGCGCACAACCACTGGCACGCGGGCAGCTTGAGTGGCAAGGGGTGCGGCATGCTGGCGGATAAGGTGTTGTTCCTCGACGGTGAGGCGATGGTAATCGACAAGCCTGCTGGCTTGCCGGTCGATCCGCCGCGCCGCGGCGGGATCAGTCTGGAGAACCATCTCGACAGCCTGACCTTTGGGTTTCAGCGTTGGCCGATGGCGGTCCACCGATTGGACCAGGATACGTCGGGCTGCCTGCTCCTGTCGCGTAATCCCAAGGCGCATGCCCGGCTGCAACAGGCGTTCGAGGCAAACCGCGTCGAGAAGCGTTATCTTGCGGTGCTCGAGGGTGTGCCGGACGGGATGGAAGGTGTGATCGACCTGCCGCTAGCCAAGGTATCGACGCGCGAAGATGGGTGGCGGATGACCGGGTCGCCCGAGGGCAAGTCCGCGCGTACCGCCTGGCGCGTACTGCGCAGCGAAGGCGGGCGAGCGCTGGTCGAATTCCGTCCGGCGACCGGTCGAACCCATCAGATTCGCGTCCATGCGCTCGAGGGAGTGGGCATCCCGGTGGTGGGGGATCCGGTCTATGGTCGCGCCGACAAGGGCGGCATGCTGCTCCACGCCGCCGAACTGATCATCCCGCGCGACGGCAAATCGGCGATCGAGGCGGTCGCGCCGATCCCCGAACGCTTCATCGCGGCGGGCTTCGGCCATGAGTGACGGAGACGGCTGGGTCGACCGCGTCGATACAGCCATCGTCGAAGAGCGCTTCCTCGCGGCGACCGGTCCAGGCGGGCAGAACGTCAACAAGGTGGCGACCGCGGTCCAGCTCCGCGTCAACGTATTCGCGCTCGGCCTCCAGCCTTATGCCTATGAGCGGCTCAAGGAATTGGCGGGTAGCCGGATGACGGCAGGCGGCGAACTGCTGGTGACCGCGCGCCGTTTCCGCACGCAGGAGGCGAACCGTCAGGATGCGCGCGAGCGGCTGGCCGAACTCGTCCGTGCCGCGCATGTTCGCCAGGCCAAACGCGTAAAGACCAAGCCGTCGCGCGCCGCCAAGGCGAGGCGTGTCGACGAGAAAAAGGGTCGCAGCACGGTCAAGGCCGGGCGCGGCAGGGTCCGCATCGACTGAGGGGATAAATATGGCGAGAAAGCCCACGCCAAGCCTGCGCCGTTACACCAGCTTGCCGGTGGTGATCGACATGTTGATGAACGAGCGGATCACGCTCGTCAGTCCGTCGGCCTGGGTCGATGCCAATGACCGCAAGGCGATGGCGGTCTACCAGGAGCATCTCGGCCACGGCTTCGTTGGCGCGGTCTGCCTGACCGAAGCACCCGAAACCTTCCATCATTGGCAGGTATTCGCCGGCGGGTCGGCGGGTGTCTGCGTCCATTTCGACAAGGCCCGGTTCTGCGCGATGTTCGATGGCCGCGCCAACTGCCTGATCGGACCGGTCGACTATGTCCGCATCGCCGATATCGCGACGATCGACGCCAGCGACATCCATCGATTGCCGTTCATGAAGCGCGCCGGTTTCCGCGACGAAGCCGAATTCCGCGCGATCGCGGTCGGCGGCGACGAGGACGATGTGATTCACATCCCGCTCGACCGGGCCGCGGTCAGCCGCATCACCTTCAGCCCGACGATCCCACCGGTCCTCGTCGACACCGCGCGGCGCCTGCTCCATCAGCTCCCCGGCTGGGAGAAGCTCCGGATCGTGCAATCGCGCCTGACCGACAGCGTATCGTGGCAACGCGCGCTGGAGAAATATCCTGCGCGGCATGCGGGCGGGGCCGGGCCAGCCAGGAAGAAATCCGGCTGAGATCTGCGCGAGCCGCTTGCATCTCGGACCGGCGAACATTCGACCCCTCCCGCTCGCCTCGCGCGATCGCTACATGGCGCACCATGTACGCCTTCGACATCGCCGCCGGCTCAAAGCCCGACCTTTATCGCGACCTGCTCGCCGCCTGTGACGCCGTCACCGCTGGCGAGCCTGACGGGGTCGCCAACATGGCCAACGTCGCCTCTCTGCTGTGGCAATATCTGCCCGACCTCAATTGGGCGGGTTTCTACCGCAATGTCGGTGACGAGCTCGTGCTCGGCCCGTTCCAGGGCAAGGCGGCTTGCATTCGCATTCCATTCGGCAAGGGCGTGTGCGGCGCCGCGGCGGCGACGCGGGAGACCCAGCTCGTCGCGGATGTCCATGCTTTCCCCGGCCATATCGCCTGCGACGCCGCGAGCCGTGCCGAATTGGTCGTCCCGATCGTGTCGGGCGATCGCGTTATCGCGGTGATCGATCTCGATAGTCCCGAACCGTCGCGCTTCGATGAAGAGGACGCCGCCGGACTCGAGCAGATTGCGCGACTGTTGACGAATAGGGTTAACAGCTGAATCCTGATCCAGATCGGGACAAACATAAGGCTGGCGAAAAACTGGCGGAAATCCGTGGTTTTTGGTAGTCATTCCCAAGATTGATCGCGCGCGCTTGGTTAATGGCCGCGCCGAGTAACAGGGAGTGTTAACCATGCGGACCCTAGTGATTGCTGCGGTTGCGGCCACCTTGGCCTTCGGCGGCGGCACCGCCGACGCCCAGCGACTCGGCAACGGCGGCGCGCCCGCCGGCGGCTGGAGAGGCGGCCAACCGCCGCAAGGGCAGCCGATGCCGCGCCCCAATCCCGGCCAATGGCAGGGTCCTCGTCCGGGCAACCCGGGCGGCTGGAATGGCAATGGTCCGCGCCCTGGTAATCCCGGGAATTGGAACAATGGCGGCCAATGGCGCGGCGGTTGGAATGGCAATCGCAGCCGGTGGGGCAATCGCGTCGGCGGCTATTGGTGGGCGGGCGTCCAGGCGCCCGGCGGCTGGAACGGCTATTCGCGCATCAAGCGTGGCAAGCGCATTCCGAATTATTGGCTGTCGTCCAATTTCATGATCGGCGACTGGCAACTCTACGGTCTGATGACGCCGCCCGCCGGCTATTATTGGACGCGCTATTACAACGATGCGCTGCTCGTCGATCGTTATGGCGTGGTCTATGACGGCGCTTACGACATCAATTGGGACCGTTATGACGACGGTTATGCCTATGACGACAGCAACGGCTATGTGTCCGGGCCGAATTTTGGCGGTCCGGCTCCGGCGTTTGGTGCTGACTATGCCGTGCCCGGCTATGCCGGCAACAGCAGCTATTACGAGGAACGCACGGACTATCGCGCCGTGCCGCCGCCCGCACCGGCGCCGACCATTGCCTATCGCGGCGGCTATGCCGGCACCTATTATACCCCGCCGGGCGCCACGACGACGATCGTGATCCCGGGCGCGACGACCACGACCACCACCACCGAATATATCACCGAGACGTACCGGCCGGTCGCCCGCAAGGTCTATCGCGCGCCGGTGAAGAAGTGGCGGCCCAGGGTGCGGTGCACCTGCTATTGCGGCTGCCGCTGACCTGACCAGTTCGTTGGGGGGACGCTGCCCGTCGTCGCTATCGCGACGGCGGGCAGTTCCGTTTAGGCGCTGACGGCCATCCGGTCCGGACGATGCGCGCGGAGTTGTACGGCCAACGCGCTCATCAGCACGCCCGCGACCAGGATGCCGGCGGCAATCGAGCGCAACGCCATGTCGGGTGCCAATGGCAACGCCACGCCGGTGACGATCCCGACGAACAACAGCACGACGCCGCTGCCGATCAGCCAGCCGCGCCCGTGATCGTCCTCTAGCCGCGCCGCGGCCAATACGCTGGTCAGTCCGATCAGCAACGACCAGGCAGTCAGCAGGCGCAGGAACGTTGCGATCGGCATATCGGGATAGATCACCGCCGCCGCGCCCGCGAGCAGTCCGATCACTGAGCCCACCGCTTGCCACGCCCAGCGCGTGCCGCTCACCGCGTGATGGCTGGCGAGCACCGCCGATCCGACGCCATCGGCGAAACAATAGAGCGCGAAGGCCACGATCAGCGACCCCAAAGCAGGGACTGGAATGGCTAGCCCCGCCGCGCCCATCGCGATGGCGAGCAGCGCCTTGATCGCGACGATCGGCCAATGATTGGCCGCACGGTCGTTCAGTTGTTCGTCGAGTTGCGCATCGGGCGGCAACCAATCGTCGGGCGCTAGCGTGGAAAACTGCGTAAAGGCGCGGCGCCCCGATCCCATCCGTGTCGGCGTGTCGTTCGCTGAAAACCCATCCCTCGATGCTCGATCGACGGGATCGCGCTCGATCTCGATATCGCGTGTGCGATGCCGGTCCATATCCCTACCTCCTCCTGCGCGCGATGCGCCACGCGCGGCGTCAACGCGCGCATAGGGAGGGCGTGATGCGGCCGTCTGCCGTAATCGGCGTCCCTCCCGCGGGAGCGCGCAGAACTCGACCTTCAGGAAGGTTATTTGCTGTCGCTCGCCATCCGCTCAGTGGTGCGGTCGGCTGCCCTTGAAGGGTGTCGGCTCGATTCTGTTCAGGACGTCGACGCGGCCGCTTGGGAACCGACCTGCGTGATCGCGCCTAAAACGCGCAAAACCTCAAATGTTTCCGAGTTTTGCGATGAGTCGAAGGACCATCGTCCGCCCATTCTCGCCGACGCCAGCCGCGGGGCAGGAATGCCGACGGCCGTGTTTACCTACGGGACCTGCTCGGGCGAGTCGCAAAAGCGTCATTTCATGAGTCTTTCTGGCTCGTCCAACGACAATTTCGTTCATGTTTGAGCTGTATCAAACCCTCAACAAGCATCCGTAACATTACGTATTGCAAAGCAAATTCGTCGTTGCCGCGTCTGCCTTGCAGTTATGATAGTTTATGCTACCGTTATGCATCCTCACTCGAAAAGGAGTGGTTATGCGTCGAGCAGTCGGGGTTGCAGTTTCGCTGGTGGCTCTTGCATGGGCCGGGTCGGCATCGGCGCAGGACACGCCAACGGGCAATCCTCCGGCAGCGGCAACCACGCCTTCAGACGATAACGCGCCGCGGGTCGACGACATCATCGTCACTGCCCAGAAACGCTCAGAAAACCTGCAGGATGTCCCCGTCGCGGTCAGCGCGGTGACCGGCAAGACGCTTGAGAACAAGCGCATCCTCGATCTGGTCGATTTGTCGAACGCGACACCGGGGCTGCAGATCAAGTCGGACGATAACGGCGCCAATCCGCGCATTTTTATTCGGGGCGTCGGCGTCAACGACTTCAATCCGGCTACCGCCAGCGCGGTCGGGATCTATGCCGACGGCGTCTACGTCGGGTCGCCGCTGGCGCAGCGCTTCGCGTTCTTCGACTTGCAACAGGCCGAGGTCCTGCGCGGGCCCCAGGGTACGCTCTATGGCCGCAACACGACAGGCGGCGCGGTCAACGTCACCAGCCGCAAGCCGGGCAACGACGTCGAAGCCGATTTCCTGGCCGAATATGGACGTTTCAACTCGGTCAACCTGCAAGGCGGCGTCAGCCTGCCGCTGGTCAAGGACCTTCTCTCGGTGCGCGTCGCCGGCCTCTACCAGCGCGACGACGGCTATTCGGTCAACCGGCTGACCGGCAACCGCGGCAACAACGCCGATCGCTGGGCCGTGCGCGGCAGCGTCCATTTCACACCGTCGAGTGCGATCACCGACGATCTGGCCGTCACTGCTGGCAAGTCGCGCGGCGGATCGATCTGGGCCTATAATCGGACCCTGTTCCCGGCCAGCCCGGACGTTGCTGGTCCCGACGGCCTCTGTGCGCCAGCTTATTACGGCACCGCGAACTGTACGAACGTGCTCGGCTACGCCAATGCCAGCAAGAATCTCTACGAGGGCGATTACAGCTTCGAGGGGAAGGACAAGGTCAACCTCTTCACCGTCGCCAACACGCTGACGATCAATCTGGGTTCGGCCGACATCGTCTCCGTGACCGGCTATCAGCATGCCAAGCGTAATGATCAGGAAGAAACCGACGCCAATCCGTTGCCGGTGATCACCGCCAGCTATATTGCGCGCCAGAACACGTTCAGCCAGGAATTGCGCTTGCAATCGAGCGGCAAGCCGGCGCTGCGTTACGTGTTCGGGCTCTATTATGCCCATGACGATCTGACCAACAATTCCGCTTACGACGTGCTGGCGATCCTGCCCGCAGACCCTGCGGCGGGAATCGGGCGCTTTGTCTGGCCGCTGGCGCAGAAGACCGACAGTTATGCCGCATTCGGCCAGCTCGATTACGACCTGACGAGCCGGCTGACCGCTACCCTCGGGCTGCGCTATTCGGCCGACCACAAGGATTTCCATTACTTCAGCGGAGAGACGAATACCGGCACGTCGTTCTTCACCTTCGACGGCTCGAAGACCTTCGATTCGGTGTCCGGCAAATTCGGGCTGCAATATCGCTTCACGCCCGACGTGAACGCTTATGCGAGTTACAGCCGTGGGACGAAGAGCGGCGGTTTCTTCAGCGGCCAGACCGGAAATATCGCCGATATCGGGCCCTACAAGGACGAGACCGTCAATGCTTATGAGACCGGCCTGAAGACCGAATTGCTCCGCCACACGCTGCGCGCCAATCTGGCCGCCTTCTATTACGATTATCAGAACCTCCAGGTGTACACGACGGTGATCGACGGCTTCATCACGCGCCAGCTGTTCACCAACGCGTCCGCCGCGCGCATGTATGGCGGCGAACTCGAACTCGAGGCGACGCCGGCGAGAGGGCTGACCATCTCGATGAACGCGGCCTATCTCAACGCGACCTACCGAAACTTCGTGTCGGCCGGGGCCGACTATTCGGGCAACACGCTGCCGTCGGCACCCAAGATCAGCGTCCAGACCGCGGTCGACTATACCCAGCCGGTATCGTTCGGTGCGATCGTCGCGAACGTCAGCGCGAGCTATCGCAGCAAGGTGTTCTTCGACACCGCCAACACGCCGCGATTGAGCGACCAGGCCAGGGTCTATGTCGACGGGCGGCTGGGCGTGCAACTCGTCCGCAACAAGCTCGAGATCGGCATATGGGGAAAGAACATCTTCGGAGAGACCAACATCTCCGACATCACCCCGATCGCGAGCCTGGGCTTCGATGTCGTCAGCGTGGGGCCGCCGCGCACCTACGGCCTCTATCTCCGCGCGCATTACTGAGCGGCGGGCCGGGATGACCGTCAGCGTCAGCGAGAGCGACCATGGTTGGATCGGACAGCGCCCCGGCGCGGTTCAGATCGGTGCGATCTTGTTCGCAGGTGTCGCCGGCATCCTGTTCGCCGGGGTGGGCCCGCTGCTGCTCGGCGGGCTTGAGGCGTCCGGGCGGATCAGCCCGGCGCAGCTCGGTCAGGCCGGGACCGCCGAACTGCTGGCGATGGGAGTCGCGGCGGGGCTGACGGGACCGCTCTACGGCATCAGGAATCTGCGGCTGCTGACGCTCCTGTGCGGGCTGGCCATGGCCGGGCTCAACGCGCTGTCGATCGTCGTCGATGGCGGGATGGTGGTGCTTGTCCGTGGCCTCAACGGCATTCCCAGCGGTGCGCTGATCTGGCTGATGACCGCGATGATCGTGCGCTCGGCGCGTCCCGATCGTTGGGCCGCGATCTACCTGACCGTGCAGACGCTGGCGCAAGCGGTGATCGTCGCTGCATTGGGCGCCTTGGTCGAAGGGCCGGCCGGGGTAGGGGTGGGGTTCGCCGTGCTTGCCGCGATTGGCATCGCGACCGGGCTCGCCGGACTAGCGGTTCCCAACAGCCTGGCGGTGCTACCGGTCGATCCAGACCAGCCGACCGGCCGACTGAGCACGCGCGGACTGGTCGCTCTTGCCGCCGCTTTCGCGTTTAATGCCGGCATCCTGGCGGTGTGGATCTATGTCGAGCCGCTGTCGCGGCAATCGGGGCATCCCACGGGCACTGCTGGTTTGGCGATGGCGTTGTCGCTCGGCGCGCAGGTCGCGGGCGGATTGATCGCTACCTTTGCCGCTGGGCGCCTGCCGACCGCTCCGACCTTAGCCGTCTCGCTATTTGGCATGGGCGCCGCGATGGTCGTGTTCGCCTATCTTCCCGGCGTTACGGTTTTCCTGGCCGTGTCGGCAATGTTCGGCTTTTTGTGGATGTTCGCCTCACCTTTCTTCACGCCCCTAGCGATCGATGCCGATCCGACGCGGCGCGCGGCGATGTTCGGGTCGGGCGCGGCGTTGCTCGGCTGCAGTGCGGGGCCGTTCCTGGCGTCGCTGGTCGTTGGTGAGGCTGATGTGCGGCAAAGCCTTATCCTCGGCATCGGTCTGCTCGCGACATCGCTCGTCATCGTCATGCTGCTGTACTTTGTCCGGGCCAAAAGCCACTCCTTCGCGGCATGACGACAGCCTCTTCGCCTTCCGATCCCGCCGCCAGGACTGCCGGCGGCAAGCGCCGCCGCCGGGCGATTCCGCTCGCAACCAAGCATCGCCCGATCCAGGCGCGCGGCCAGGACACGTTCGAACTGATTCTCGACATCGCCGGCGAATTGCTGCGCGAGATCGGCTTCGAACAACTCACCACCAACCTGATCTGCCAGCGAGCGGGCCTCACCCCGCCGGCGCTCTATCGCTATTTCCCGAACAAATATGCGGTGCTGAAAGAACTCGGCGACCGCCTGATGCGCGCGCAGGACGACGAGGTGCTCGTCTGGGTCGCCGAGGGTGGCCTGACCGGCGCGACGTTCGAGGAACGGCTGGCCAAGAGCATCGCGATCCAGGAACGCATGGTCGCGGTCCACCGCGAATTTCCCGGCGGCATCGCGATCGGCCGCGCGCTACGCGCCGTGCCGCTACTCAATGATCTGCGTATCCGCTCGCGCGACATGGTGGCGGGCGCGTTCGCAGAGACGCTGCGCCGGCAATATCCCAATACCGATGAGCGGCGGGTGCAGGTCGCGTGCCGCCTCATCGTCGAGCTCGGCTACTCGGCGAGCGAGATGGTGGTCGAGGAACCCGACCGCGACGCCGATATCATCAACCGCGAAGTGTGCGTGATGTTCGCGCGCTATCTTGAGCATTTCGACTGACCGTTGCCGATGGAGAGGACAGGCATGGATTGGCACAATTGGTCGGGCAGCGTCGCCGCTCGTCCGCGGCGTATCGAGCGTCCGAAGAGTCGTACCGAACTGGCAGGTCTGATCCAGGCCGCCGACAAGGTGCGCGTCACCGGTGCCGGCCATTCGTTCATGCCGCTGTGCGAAACCTCCGGCACGTTGCTCAGCATGAGCGATTACCAAGGCGGCATCGACATCGCCCCGGATCGCCGTACTGCCTGGGTGCCTGCCGGCTGGGGGCTCGATCGCTTGACCGAGGCCTTGTGGGACGAGGGGCTGTCGCTGATCAATCAGGGCGATATCAATCCGCAATCCCTGGCCGGCGCCACTGCCACCGGCACCCATGGCACCGGCGCCGAACTCGGTAGCCTGTCGACGCAAGCCTGCGGTTTCGAATTGATGTTGGCCGACGGCAGCCTGGTCGAATGCGGTCCCGACCAGAATCCGGATCTCTATCAGGCGCAGCGGCTGTCGCTCGGGCTGTTCGGGGTCGCCACCCGGATCCGCATCAACGTTTTGCCGGCTTACTATCTCGAGGAGCGGATCGAACGCCGCCCGCTCGCCGAAATGGCCGAGCGCTGGGAGGAACTCGGCGCCGCCACTCGCCATTTCGAGTTCTTCGTCTTCCCTTACGCCGATTACGTGATCTTCAAGACGCTCCACCCGGTGGAGGGCAGCGGCGATCTCAAGCACAGCACCGACATCGACGAATCGATCTTCCGCAACGTCTGCGAAATCGGGCGCCGCGTGCCCAAGCTGATTCCGACGCTGCAACGCTTCATGATGAAGATGAGCGCCAAGCCGACCCAGCGTGTCGGCCCCGCCTGGCGCGTCTTTCCGTCCGATCGCACGATCCGGTTCGAGGAAATGGAATATGAAGTACCGCGCGCCGCCGGGCTGCCGACGCTCATGGAAGCGATTGCCTATATCCGCCGCCGCAAGCTGCCCGTCGCTTTCCCGTTCGAGTTCCGCCTGACCGCGGGCGACGACATCTGGATGAGCCCATTCCACGCCGGTCCGGCCGCGTCCATCTCGTTCCACCAATATGCCAGGATGCCCTGGCGCGACCTGTTCATCGAGATGGAAGCGGTGTTGCGTAGCTCGGGCGGCCGCCCGCATTGGGCCAAGCGCCACACCATGACCGCAGACGACGTCGCGCGCCTCTATCCGCGCACCGGTGATTTTCTTCGCGTCCGCGAAACCGTCGATCCGGGCCAGAAGTTCGTCAATGACGACCTTGCGCGCCTGTTCGGCCTGACCCCTCCAACTCGGAGCTGACCGACCGTGAACGACCAGGAACTGCACGCCCACTTGATCGGCCGCCAGGGGTCGCGCCGCGACCTCAACACGCCGGTCCTGGTGCTCGATCTTGACCGGCTGGATAGCAATATCGCCCGGATGGCCACGTTCGCCGCGGCGCATGGACTCAAGCTCCGCCCGCATGCCAAAACGCACAAGAGCGTCGACATCGCCAAGCGCCAGATAGCAGCGGGCGCGGTCGGGCTGTGCTGCGCCAAGATCGGCGAGGCCGAAGTGCTGGCCGATGGCGGCATCACCGGGCTGCATATCACCTCGCCGGTCGTACCCGCTGCCGCCGTCGAACGGCTCGCTCAGCTCAACCTGCGTTCCGCTGGGCTGATGGCCGTGGTCGACAATCCCGACAATGCCCGCGCTATCGCGCGCGCAGTCGAACTAGCGGGCGATACGCCCCTTTCGGTGATCATCGACGTCGATCCAGGCATCCACCGCACCGGCGTGGCCTCACCCGAAGCCGCCGTCGAATTGTTCGAGACGATCCGCTCGCAGCCCGCACTCGTCTATCGCGGCGTGCAATTCTATTGCGGCTCGCACCAGCACATCCACGCTTTCGCCGAGCGTGAAGCGGCGATGCGCGAGCGCGCCGACTATCTCCGGACGGTCATTGCCGCGCTGACCGGGGTCGGCGGCGCGCCCGAGATCGTGACCGGTGGCGGCACCGGCACGCATCGTATCGACGCGGAACTCGTCCTCTTCACCGAACTTCAGGTCGGCTCCTACGTATTCATGGACGACGAATATCGCGCCTGCGATCTGACGGGAGAGGAGGGCGCGCCGATCCCGTTCGAGACCTCATTGATGATCGACACCAGCGTGATCAGCGCCAATACGCCGGGCCTGTTCACGCTCGACGCCGGGATCAAGTCGATGGCGACCGATGCGCCGCTGCCGTCCGTAGAGACGGGGGCTGCCGAAGGTGCGCGCTTCTTCCTGATGGGCGACGAACATGGTGCTCTGCTGACCCTGCCGGGCTCGCTCGCGCTCGGCGATCGCGTCTCGCTTCGCACGCCGCATTGCGACCCAACGGTCAATCTCTACGACAATTATCATGTCGTTCGCGGGCAGACGCTCGACGCGATTTGGCCAGTGTCGGGGCGAGGGCGGTCGCGGTAGACTGACGCGACTAGCCTATATAGCCTTCGGTTACACAAGGTGCGTTGGTTGAGGATCGACAGCGATGGGGATGACACCGCTGGGCATCGCTGATTTCCGGATTAATCCGTCGCGAGGCGGGGAGCCGGAAGCGCCCGATAGCTGGCGGCTCGAAGTGTTCCAGACTTGGGTCTACGGTTGTTTTGCGGCGCTGTTGGCGGTTGGCTTCATCTTTAGCTTCATCTGGCGCATGGACGGTAAATCCATCGCGACAATCGGCTTGAGCGCGATTCTATTCGCCGGCATCGCGATTGCTCGTCAGCGAATCCTCGCGCGCAAAAAGCTGGCGTTCCAGAAGGCGCTGCAGGAATATCGCGATGGCTTGAGACACGCGTTCGATCACTGGAATTAGAATCGGAGCGGGCGGCTATCGGCTAATCTTGAGTTCGCTCGGCCGTGGTGCTGGCCCAGCAAAAGTCACTAGGCTTTCCGATCCGTCTGCTGCGATGGCCGACACACCGACGAAATTGTCGTCGATCGGCACGTCCTTCAATATCAGTTCGTTGGCGCCGGCAACGTCGCGGCTCGTCGTCCAGTTCTGGGCGTCGGCGCGGCGCCAGTGCACGCGGTATTTCACCGCCCCCTCGACCGCCTGCCAGCGCACCGTGGTGTCGCGCGACAATGCACCCTGCACCGTAACGCCCTCCGGCGCAGCAGGCGCGGCGGCGAGCCGGCGGATCGTCGCGATGTTGATCGTCGCCACCTTTGCCAGATAGGCGAAGTCCATCTTGTCGATCGTGTCGCCATAAGCGACGCCATTTTCGGTCCGGACATATTGGTGTTGCCCGTCCCAGCGCTCGGCGGCGACGGTGAAGCGAACCGCTGGGTAACCGAGTTCGAGAAAGGGCAGGTGATCGCCGCCGCGCCCGAACCGATCGGGACGGCGCACGATGAACGCGTCGAGCCCGCTGGGAATACCCGCCGCGACCTGATCGATCGTCTTGGCCAGCGCGCGGCTGGGGCCGTCATCCTCGCCACCGTTCATCCGCCGCGCCAGATCGCCCTTCACATCCTCGCTCGCGCGAATGCCTTCGGAAAATACCCGCACGCTCTTGTTCGCGACCACGCCGCCCTGGCCGACCGAATTGCCGACGATGTCGTTGTTGAGCATCGCGGTAACCTTCCAGCCACGCTCTTTGGCGGTATCGGCAAGGAGCTTGCCGCCCCACAATCCCTGTTCTTCGCCGGAGAACACCGCATAGACGATCGTCGCGCGGAATTTTCGCTTCGACAGGATGCGCGCCGCCTCGAGAACGACGGCGACACCTGATGCGTCGTCATTGGCCCCTGGCGCGTCCGCCTTGGCATCCATGACGTCGCCGACGATCGAATCGATATGTCCGCCAATGATGACCACGCGATCGGGGTCGGTACCCTTTTGCACCCCGAGCACATCGACGACGTTCACGCCGTCGGGTGCACGCGGGCCAGTGAAGTCGCGCGCGATCGTCTCGCTGGTCAGGCATCCGCCGCAGGCCGCGCCGATCGCATCGAACTGCGCTTTCGCCCAGGCGCGCGCCGCGCCAATCCCGCGCTTCGGGTCATTGGGATCGGACAGCGAGTGTCGTGTGCCGAACCCGACCAGCGCGCTGACTGTGGCTTTCATCCTCGGTGGGGAGGGTTGCTCGACCGCGGGAGCTGCGGAAACGAGCGCGAGCGGGGTGAGCATCAGGGCTTTGCGCATGCGACAACGTGACTCGATGCCACCGTCAGCGCAACGAATTTAGACGCTGCATACCGTAGCTACGCAGGCGTCATGCTGAGGAGGGGGTCGTCGATCTCGTGCGCAGATTTGGCGTACTTTGAATAATATTACGCAACGCCTGCGAAACGGTTGGCACTTACATAGTTAAGATACGTTCGCTTCAGTAACAGGAGGTACGCGTGATGGCCACGGAACGCGTAGTCGCGTTCGGGTTTCTGACGAGCAGAGATCTGGAATTGTTGGGCAGTGGCTTCAACCGCCATTTTCCGGTTACGAACGACGACTTGTTCGCCGAATTGATTGATCAGCTCGACCGGATCGAAATCGAGGCAGCGGATCGCGGTATTATTTTGCGGACCAGGGATAGCTGATTACGCCGTTTAGCTCAGACGATCGATGGCGTCGCGATCCAGGCTGCCCGGAATCACCATGATCGGGACGGACAGCGTTCCCGCCTCGCTTCCGGCGAAGTGGCTGACCAACGGCCCCGGCGACCCGCTCGGCGCCGCGCCGAGCACCAATGCAGCGATTTCCGGATTGCCCTCGATCGTCTCGCGGATGACCTTAGGCGCATCGCCTTGCTTCAGCGTGATCGCGGGCTTCAGACCCGATTCCTCGAACAACGTGCCCGCCGCGCCGGCGATGATCGCCTCGGCATGCTGGCGGGCCTCGGCCTCGATCGTCGCCTGGACGCCGCCAAAGGCGATGAATTCCTGCGGCTCGATGATCGACAGGATCTCGACGCCGCCGCCGGTCTTGACCGCGCGCCGGGCGGCAAAGCGCAAGGCGACCTCGGCTTCGGGACTGTCGTCGACCACCACCAGATAGATGCGCATGTCGGCCGGGCTCCCCTCGTTTGCGCGATAGGTGACGCGGAACGCGCGTCCGCGCAAGCACCACGGTCTTGACCCGGAGCGTGCCGGGCGCGAAGGAGCCGCTTCCTAGTCCGCCTCCCCAGGACGCCCGAGAGGACGCAGAATGCCCATCGAGATCAAGATGCCCGCGCTTTCACCGACCATGGAGGAGGGCACGCTGGCGAAATGGCTGATCAAGGCCGGTGATACCGTCAAGTCGGGCGACCTGATGGCCGAGATCGAAACCGACAAGGCGACGATGGAGTTCGAAGCGGTCGACGAAGGCGTCATCGCCGAGATCGTCGTTCCCGAGGGCACCGACAACGTGAAAGTCGGCCAGGTCATCGCGATTCTGGCCGTCGAGGGTGAGGATGCCTCCGCCGCCAAGGCTGCGCCCAAGGCCGATGCGCCGAAAGCGGAAGCCCCGAAGGCTGATGCTGCTCCCACACCGGCGCCCGCACCCGCAGCGCCGGCACCGGCTCCAGCATCCGCGCCCGCAGCCTCGGGCGACCGCGTCAAGGCGAGCCCGCTTGCCCGCCGCGTCGCTGCCGAAAAGGGCGTCGACATCGCGTCGATCACTGGCTCGGGCCCCAACGGCCGCATCGTTCGCGCCGATGTCGAGGGCGCCAAGCCCGGCACCGCGCCGGCAGCCACCGCCGCCGCGCCGGCCGAGGCGGCAGTGCCGGCACCGGCCAAGCCCGCTACGATCCCCGATATCCCGCACGAGGCGACCAAGCTGTCGAACGTGCGCAAGACGATCGCGCGCCGCCTGACCGAATCGAAGCAGCAGGTTCCGCACATCTATTTGACGGTCGACATCCGTCTCGACGCGTTGCTCAAGCTGCGCGCCGATCTCAACAAGAGCCTCGAGCCGCGCGGCGTGAAGCTCTCGGTCAACGATCTGCTGATCAAGGCGCTCGCCGCGTCGCTGATCCAGGTGCCGAAGTGCAACGTGATGTTCACGCCGGACCAGCTGATCAGCTTCCAGCGAGCGGACATCTCGGTCGCGGTCTCGACCCCATCGGGCCTGATCACGCCGATCATCACGCACGCCGATACCAAGGGCGTTGCGGCGATCTCGACCGAAATGAAGGATCTCGCCACCAGGGCGCGCGACAACAAGCTCAAGCCCGAGGAATATCAGGGCGGCACCGCCTCGATCTCGAACATGGGCATGTTCGGGATCAAGCAGTTCGAAGCGGTGATCAATCCGCCCCAGGGCATGATCATGGCGATCGGCGCTGGCGAGAAGCGCCCGTACGTGATCGACGATGCGCTCGGCGTCGCCACCGTGATGTCGGCGACCGGCAGCTTCGATCACCGTGCGATCGACGGCGCCGATGGTGCCGAGCTGATGCAGGCGTTCAAGGCGCTGATCGAAGCACCGCTCGGTATGCTTGCCTGAGGCACGAGCGATGTCCGCGCGGACTCTTGCTGAGGCGTGTTACATGGTCGCCAGTGCGATCGTGACCTACCTCATCACCGCGACGGCGGCGTGGGGTTATCCGCAGGGCGCGGCGACGATCTGGCCGATCGGCCTGATCGCGTTGGCGTTCGTGATCGGCTTCGGGTTCAAGCCGTTCCTGATGTCGTGGCGAGCCGACCGCAGCGGACGGCGCGACGCGTGACCGCCGCCTCTTTCAACCCGCCGGCGCGCGATCCCGCGATCCGCGTCACGGCGATGCCCGCCGATGCCAATGCCTATGGCGACATTTTCGGCGGGTGGCTGATGAGCCTGATGGATTCGGCCGCCGGGCTGGTCGCCGCGCGCCACTCGCATGGCCGCGCGGTCACCATCGCGATGGACGGTATGCAGTTCCACGCCCCGGTCCATATCGGCGACGAAGTGTCGGTCTATGCGCAACTGGCCAAGGTCGGGCGCACCTCGATGACGATCGACGTCGAATGCTGGGCGCGCGATCGCCACCGCGATGATCATCGCAAGGTAACCGAGGCGCGCTTCACCTTCGTCGCGATCGATCAGGATCGCAAACCGCGGCCGGTGATCGTCGAATGAACGATGCGCCGCTCTCACCGCCCGAGCGCATGCCCGATATCCGCGTCACGGTGATGGCCGCCGACGCCAATCCCTATGGCACCGCGTTCGTCGGCTGGCTGTTCGGCCAGATGTCGCTCGCCGGCGGCAGCCTGGCGTCGCGCCGTACCGGCAAGCGTGCGCCGGTCGTGGCGGCGGACGGCTTCAAGTTCCTGGCGCCGGCCGATATCGGCGACGAATTGTCGGTCTGGGCCGAAGTGGTAGGTGAGGGCCGCACCTCGCTGACCATCGCCACCCAGGCCTGGAAACGTGACCGCCATAGTGAGGCGACGGCTAAGGTCGCGGAAGGGCGGTTCGTATTTGTCGGCGTTGGCGATGTTCGCCAGGACATGGTCTGACGCCTCAGCACTTCCCATATTCTCTTTGATACCAAGCAAGGACCTCCCCAGTGGCTGAAACCTACGACCTCATCGTTCTCGGCTCCGGACCCGGCGGCTATGTCGCAGCGATCCGCGCGGCGCAGCTCGGGCTCAAGACCGCTATCGTCGAGCGCGAATTGCTCGGTGGCATCTGCCTCAACTGGGGCTGCATCCCAACCAAGGCTCTGCTGCGCTCGGCCGAAATCTATCATTACATGCAGCACGCCAAGGATTACGGCCTGGTCGCCGACAAGATCAGCGCCGACCTCGACGCCGTGGTCAAGCGCTCGCGCGGTGTCGCCAAACAACTCAATCAGGGCGTCACGCACCTGATGAAGAAGAACAAGATCACCGTCCTCATGGGCACCGGCAAGCTGACCGGGAAGGGCAAGCTGACCGTCACCGCGGAGGACGGCAAGACAACCGACCTGACCGCCAAGAACATCATCGTCGCCACCGGCGCCCGTGCCCGCGACCTGCCGTTCGCCAAGGCCGACGGCAAGCGCGTCTGGACCTATCGCCATGCGATGACGCCGGCCGAGATGCCGACCAAATTGCTGGTCATCGGATCGGGCGCGATCGGTATTGAGTTCGCCAGCTTCTACAAGGACATGGGCGCGGATGTTACCGTGGTTGAGATGCTCGACCGCGTTGTCCCGGTCGAGGATGCCGACGTCTCGGCTTTCCTCGAGAAGGCGCTCAAGAAGCAGGGCATGACAATCATGACCAAGGCTGGCGTCGACAAGCTCGACGTGACCGCCAATGGCGTGAAGGCGTCGATCAAGGACAAGGACGGCAAGGTCACCACCGCAGACTTCAGCCACGTCATCGTCGCGATCGGCATTCTCCCCAACACCGAAAATATCGGCCTTGAAGAGCTCGGCGTGAAGACCGACCGCGGCCACATTGTCACCGATGGCATGTGCAAGACCAATGTCGACGGCCTCTACGCGATCGGCGACGTGACGCAGCCGCCCTGGCTCGCGCACAAGGCGAGCCATGAAGGCGTGATCGCGGTCGAAGCGATTGCCGGCAAGCATCCGCACGCAATGGACCCGAAGAACATCCCGGGCTGCACCTATTGCCATCCGCAGATCGCCAGCGTTGGCCTGACCGAGGCGAAGGCCAAGGAAGCTGGCTACGACGTCAAGGTCGGCAACTTCCCCTTCATCGGCAACGGCAAAGCGATCGCGCTCGGCGAGGCCGAAGGCTTCGTGAAGACCGTGTTCGACGCCAAGACCGGCGAGTTGCTCGGCGCGCACATGATCGGCGCCGAAGTGACCGAGCTGATCCAGGGCTATACGATCGGCAAGACCGGCGAACTGACCGAAGGCGAGTTCATGGAAACGGTGTTCCCGCACCCGACCTTGAGCGAGATGATGCATGAGAGTGTGCTCGGTGCCTATGGTCGGGCGCTGCATATCTGACGCGACCCGTCCCGCGGACTAGCCCGTCACCGGGCGACTCTTCGCGGTCGCGGACCGGCTGCGGCGCGGACGCGCTCAAACCCTGTCGCTAGGGCGCGCGTTCGCGACCGTGCTGCTGGCTAAAGTTTTGCGAATTCGGCGAGCAACGGCTGATACTCTTCCATCGACGGAAATTGCTCGTACGAATGCGGCGCATCGACCAGCGCCCAGGGCAAGGCCTCGCTGGTATAGCTCTGGACGAATGGCGTGACCCAATTCGGGTGGTCGAGCATCGTCGCACGCACGTTGACGAAACCCATGTCCGGCTCGAAATCGGTATAGACCCAGCTCTTGCAGCGATCGCAATGCTGATGATGCAGCCGTTCGCCGTGCAGGCCGCCGATTACCGTCTCGCCCGCGGTCAGCGCGAAGCCGCCGCGTGGCACCGCGACGCTGACCGAATAGGCGCCGCCGGTCATTTTCTGGCATCCGGTGCAATGGCAGATGCCGGTGAACATTGGCGGCGCGCTGACTCGAAAGCGAACTTCGCCGCAGCGGCATCCTCCCTCCATCGGCAATGTCCACTTCGCCATTCCATTCCTCCGTGCCTTGGGGCAGCCTGATCCTAACAAATAAAGGGAGCAAAGAGGATGCAGGCTTTCGCGATCCTGTGGCCGGCGATCGCGCTCGCGGCGCTCAGCTTCGTGGTGATGGTGTGGGTGGCGGTCGCGCGCACCGGTTACATGAAGAGAAACCCGCCGCGCCCCGACGACCTCGCGACGGGCGAGGCGGCGACGCGCTATTTCCAGCCGGTCGAGATGCCCGCCAACAACCTCCGCAACCTGTTCGAAGCGCCGGTGCTGTTCTTCGCCCTCATCCCATTATTGCTGATCACACATCAGGCCGGCCATGCGCAGGTCGCGCTCGCCTGGGTCTATGTCGCACTGCGCGTGGTCCACAGCATCGGGCACGTCGTGTTGCGCAAGATTTCGGTCCGCGCACCCGCTTTCTGGGTGTCGGTGATCGTTTTGATGGCGATGTGGATCGGCTTCGCGGTCGATATCGCCAACGCCCAATCCGCCTACGACGCGGCGATCGACAATATGACGATCTGATCGCGACCGGGAGTCAGGCTGCTTCCTCTTCGCTCGGCGCGTCGATCATCTTGAATTCGCGCGGGGCGCCCAGCACCGGCGTGACCGTTGCGGCCGCCGCGGCAGCCTGAGCGGAGAAATGCTTCAGGCGACCGTCGACATGCGCGCCGGTTTCGAGCGAGATCGTCTCATACTCGACATCGCCGGTGATCCGAGCACCCGCTTCGACCGTCAACTGGCGGATCGATACCGTGCCCTCGATCCGGCCGGCGATGCGGGCGTTCTCGGCACGGACCTGGCCCTGGATCAGCGCTTCGCTTCCGACGACCAAGCTGCCGCAATCGAGGTCGCCCTCGACCCGCCCTTCAATGTGCAGATCGGCCGAGGCACGGACGTTGCCGGTCACGACGACGTCGGGGCCGATCACCGAGAAGCCGGCGCCGGAGCTGCCGTTGGTCCGGCGCGCCGTGGCGGCCGCGGGCTGATAGGTCGACGCCGGCGCGTCGTCACGCTTGTTGAACATCCCATACCCCTTTGTGCGAATCCCGAGTCTCGCGCGCCAACCTAGCGAACTCCGCATCAGGCGGGATAGGCTCGAAACGGGGAGAGCGGCAGGCCGTTGTCATTGGCGGGCGAGACGAGGAACTGGCGGCCGAGTAGTAAAGTGGCGGCAATCATCGGGACCGCGCCTGCCATCGCCCACACCTCCATTCCGGTCAGATGGCTGGCCAGCCCGAGCACTGTTCCGGTGACGACCAGGGCGGCGATCGTCCAGGATCGCCGGTCCTCGAGCAGAAGCGCGGTCAGCACGGCGAGCGCGGTGACCGGGAGGAAGCTGTTCCAATGCATGCCGGGCAGCAGCCCGACCAGGACCAGGCTCGTCGCCGTGCCGTTCGCCACCAGGTCGCGATCGTTTGGGCGGCGCCATGCAAAACGCGCGGTCAGCCAGGCAGCGGTGCCGATGGCCGACGTCAGGGCGAGCCCGGCGAAGGGCAGATGATTGATCCAGGGCAGCGCCTGAAGGATCGCCCATACCGACGGCGCATCGTTCGACAGCCGCGGCGACGAGCCGGCCATGCCAACATAGAGTGTCGACAGATCGGTCCACGGCAGACCGACGAATCGAAGCGCGGTCACAGCGAGCAGGAAGGTGAGGGGGGCGATCAACCAGAGCCGAAGCGCCCGCCGTGCGAGGAGGAAACCGATCATGAGCGGCAGCAACGTCGCGTTGATCGGGCTGCTGGCAATGGCGAGGCCGGCGAGCGCCAGCATCATCGCATAAGGGGCCGGCCTACCTGTACCCGCCATAACGGGAATGTGGATGCCGTCGCGTTGCATGGGTGGCGTCTTACGGTGCGTCGGTTAGCGCTCGGTAAAGGCGAGCTGGGTAGAGGCGGCTGGCGCCCCTCGCCAAATCGAATTATCGCTCCGATATGGATCGGGGTGGCCAACTGATAGCTGTCGCGATTGCGGCATCGGGGCTCGGATTGCTCTTTCACCCCCGTTGACCGTTTCCGACTCCCCGTCTATAGGCGCGCCCGCTCACTCGGCAGTTTTGCCGCGCGGGTAAGAGCTGAACGTTGCCGGAAGACACGGACCCGGGAAGCCGAAAGGCGCTCCCTCGGTCCTTTTTCGTATTCGCTAACAATGGCTCCCGGCAAAGTAACCGCCAGACTTCTCTGGTAACATAAAGGTGAAGGGCTTCATGCCGACGATTAACCAGTTGGTCCGCAAGGGCCGTGATCCGCAGAAGGCCAAGTCGAAGGTCCCTGCGATGGAGCAGAATCCGCAAAAGCGCGGCGTCTGCACCCGCGTCTATACGACGACTCCGAAGAAGCCGAACTCGGCTTTGCGCAAGGTGGCCAAGGTTCGCCTGACCAACCAGCGCGAAGTCATCAGCTATATTCCCGGTGAAGGCCACAACCTTCAGGAGCACTCGGTGGTCCTGATCCGTGGCGGTCGTGTGCGCGACCTTCCCGGTGTGCGCTACCACGTGCTGCGCGGCGTGCTCGACACGCAGGGCGTGAAGGATCGCAAGCAGAGCCGTTCGAAGTACGGCGCGAAGCGTCCGAAGTAATCACACAGCCAGAGTAAGCCCCGGACGGGTTCCGGATCGGCTGAAGTTTGTAAAGGAAGTTCAAGATGGCTCGTCGTCGTCGTCCCGAAAAGCGGGAAATCCTGCCTGATCCCAAGTTCGGGGATGAGGTTCTGTCGAAGTTCATGAACAGCGTCATGCTGGACGGTAAGAAGTCGGTCGCCGAAGGCATCGTCTATTCCGCGATGGAAACCGTCGAAACCCGCGCCAAGAAGGACCCGCTCGCGGTGTTCCACGAGGCGCTCAACAACATCAAGCCGGGCATCGAGGTCCGCAGCCGCCGCGTCGGCGGTGCGACCTATCAGGTCCCCGTCGAGGTGCGTCCGGAGCGTGCTCAGGCGCTGGCGATCCGCTGGCTGATTTCGGCGGCGCGTTCGCGGTCGGAGAACACCATGTCGGCTCGTCTGTCGGGCGAATTGCTCGACGCGTCGAACAACCGCGGCAACGCGGTCAAGAAGCGCGAAGACACGCACCGCATGGCCGAAGCGAACCGCGCTTTCAGCCATTATCGCTGGTAATAAGGCTGGATCGGCCGGCTCCGCTGCGGCGGGGCCGGCGATCTGGTATTGGTAATTTAATTACCTACATAGCGGGCAGCCGGATCGGCCGGCTCCCCACATTCCAAGGAAGCTACGACCATGGCCCGCAGCCATCCGCTCGACCGCTATCGCAACATCGGCATCATGGCGCACATCGACGCCGGCAAGACGACGACGACCGAGCGCATCCTCTATTACACCGGCAAGTCCTATAAGATCGGCGAAGTGCACGAAGGCACTGCGACGATGGACTGGATGGAGCAGGAGCAGGAGCGCGGGATCACGATCACGTCGGCCGCGACCACGTGCTTCTGGCGTGCCGAAGAGGGCAAGGGTGAAGAGCACCGCATCAACATCATCGACACGCCTGGACACGTCGACTTCACCATCGAAGTCGAGCGTTCGCTGCGCGTGCTCGACGGTGCAGTGGCGTGCTTCGACGGCGTTGCCGGCGTCGAGCCGCAGTCGGAGACGGTGTGGCGTCAGGCGGAAAAGTACAAGGTTCCGCGGATGTGCTTCGTCAACAAGCTGGACCGCACCGGCGCGAATTTCGAGCGTTGCGTGGAGATGATCAAGGATCGTCTCGGCGCTCGTCCGCTCGTCCTCTATCTCCCGATCGGTATCGAAGGCGGGTTCAAGGGTCTGGTCGACCTGGTCCAGAATCGCGCGATCATCTGGCTCGAAGAATCGCTGGGCGCGAAATTCGAATATCAGGACATCCCGGACGACCTGAAGGACGCCGCCGCTGCCGCGCGCGCCGAGCTGATCGAGGCTGTCGTCGAGCAAGACGACGCCGTCATGGAGAAGTTCTTCGAAGGCGAAGAGCCCGATCCCGCGATGATCAAGAAGCTGATCCGCAAGGGCACGTTGAACTTCTCGTTCGTGCCCGTGCTGTGCGGCTCGGCGTTCAAGAACAAGGGTGTCCAGCCCTTGCTCGACGCCGTGGTCGACTATCTGCCGAGTCCGCTCGATGTTCCCGCCATCAAGGGCGTCAAGCTCGACGGCGAGACCCCGGACGAGCGTCCGTCGTCGGACGAGGCGCCATTCTCGGCGCTGGCGTTCAAGATCATGAACGACCCGTTCGTCGGCACGCTGACCTTCGCGCGCATCTATTCGGGCAAGCTCGAAGCCGCGTCGCAGGTGGTCAACTCGGTCAAGGACAAGAAGGAAAAGGTTGGCCGCATGCTGTTGATGCATGCGAACAGCCGTGAGGACATCACCGAGGCTTATGCCGGTGACATCGTCGCGCTGGCCGGTCTCAAGGACACCACGACCGGCGACACCCTGTGCGCCGGCGACAAGCCGATCATTCTCGAGCGGATGGAGTTCCCGGACCCCGTCATCGAGTTGTCGGTGGAGCCCAAGACCAAGGCCGACCAGGAGAAGATGGGCGTCGCGCTCAATCGTCTTGCTCGCGAGGATCCGTCGTTCCGCGTGTCGACCGATCACGAATCGGGTCAGACCATCATCAAGGGGATGGGCGAACTCCACCTCGAGATCCTGGTCGACCGCATGAAGCGCGAGTTCAAGGTCGAGGCCAATGTCGGCGCTCCGCAGGTCGCATATCGCGAATATCTGGGGAAGAAGGTCGACATCGACTACACCCACAAGAAGCAGTCGGGCGGCTCAGGCCAGTTCGGCCGCGTCAAGGTGACCGTGGTCCCCGGCGAGCGTGGTTCGGGCTTCCAGTTCTTCGACGAGATCAAGGGCGGCAATATTCCCAAGGAATATATCCCCTCGGTCGAGAAGGGCATGCGCGAGACGGCGGAAACGGGCTCGCTGATCGGCTTCCCGATCATCGACTTCGAAGTCCACCTGACCGACGGCGCGTATCACGACGTCGACTCGTCGGCGCTGGCGTTCGAAATCTGCGCGCGTGGCGCGATGCGTGAAGCGGCTCAGAAGGCCGGCATCAAGCTGCTCGAGCCGATCATGAAGGTCGAGGTCGTCACCCCGGAAGATTATCTGGGCGACGTCATCGGCGACATGAACAGCCGTCGCGGCCAGATCCAGGGCACCGACGCGCGCGGTAACGCGCAGACGGTCGAGGCGATGGTCCCGCTCGCCAACATGTTCGGCTACGTGAACCAGCTCCGCTCGTTCACCCAGGGCCGCGCGAGCTACTCGATGCAGTTCTCGCACTATGACGAAGTGCCGCAGAACGTGGCTGATGAAGTGAAGGCGAAGCTGGCCTGAGGCGCTTGAGCGCGCGGGGCTGGCGTTACTGAAAAACACCCGCTATTGGGCCGCCTTCGCGCGAGTCCCGGTAGTGGGCCCACGAAACGATTTTCCAGAAGGTAGGGAAAAATGGCGAAGGCAAAGTTTGAGCGGAACAAGCCGCACATGAACATCGGCACCATCGGTCACGTCGACCATGGCAAGACGTCGCTGACCGCGGCGATCACGAAGGTCCTGGCCGAGACCACCGGCGGCACCGCAGTCGATTTCGCCAACATCGACAAGGCGCCGGAAGAGCGTGAGCGCGGCATCACCATCTCGACCGCGCACGTCGAGTATGAGACTGCCAACCGCCACTATGCGCACGTCGATTGCCCGGGCCACGCCGACTATGTGAAGAACATGATCACCGGCGCCGCGCAGATGGACGGCGCGATCCTGGTCGTGTCGGCGACCGACGGCCCGATGCCGCAGACCCGCGAGCACATCCTGCTCGCGCGTCAGGTCGGCGTGCCGGCGATGGTCGTGTTCATGAACAAGGTCGACCTGGTCGACGACGAGGAAATCCTGGAGCTCGTCGAGCTCGAGGTTCGCGAGCTGCTGTCGGCTTACGACTTCCCGGGTGACGATATTCCGATCATCAAGGGCTCGGCGACGGCCGCGCTCAGCGGTTCGGATGCCAAGCTCGGCCAGGAAGCCGTTCTCGAGTTGATGAAGGCCGTCGACGAATATCTGCCGCAGCCCGAGCGTCCGCTCGACAAGCCGTTCATGATGCCGATCGAAGACGTGTTCTCGATCTCGGGTCGCGGCACCGTCGTGACCGGCCGCGTCGAGACCGGCATCGTCAAGGTTGGCGAGGAAGTCGAGATCGTCGGTATCCATCCGGACGTCCGCAAGACCACCGTCACCGGCGTCGAAATGTTCCGCAAGCTGCTCGATCAGGGCCAGGCTGGCGACAACATCGGTGCGCTGATCCGCGGCGTCGGCCGTGAAGAAGTCGAGCGTGGCCAGGTTCTGGCCAAGCCGGGTTCGATCACGCCGCACACCGACTTCAACTCGGAAGTGTACGTCCTGTCGAAGGACGAAGGCGGCCGTCACACGCCGTTCTTCGCGAACTATCGTCCGCAGTTCTACTTCCGCACCACGGACGTCACCGGCACCGTCGAGCTGCCGGCCGGCACCGAGATGGTCATGCCGGGCGACAACGTCGCGCTGGGTGTGAAGCTGATCGCGCCGATCGCCATGGACGTCGGCCAGCGCTTCACCATCCGTGAGGGTGGCCGTACCGTCGGTTCGGGCATCGTCAGCGGCATCAGCAAGTAAGCTGATCCCCAAACGACCGCCCCGGCGCCCAAAAAAAAGGGCGCCGGGGCGGTTGCTTTTTGTAGGAAGCGCCTGTATCCGCGCGCCTCCAGTTTAGTTTGAACAGCAAGAGGCTGCCCCCGTTTTGGGGAGCTGCCCCGCTCTTTGGCATCGGTAGGAACCATGGACAGCAATATTCGCATTCGCCTGAAGGCGTTCGATCATCGCGTGCTCGATCAGGCAACCGGCGACATCGCCGACACCGCCCGACGTACCGGCGCTCTTATCCGTGGTCCGATCCCGTTGCCGACGCGCATCGAGAAGTTCACGGTCAACCGTGGCCCGCACATCGACAAGAAGTCGCGCGAGCAGTTCGAGGTGCGCACCTACAAGCGTATGCTGGACATCGTTCAGCCGACTCCGCAGACCGTCGACGCGCTGATGAAGCTCGACCTCGCCGCCGGCGTCGACGTGGAAATCAAGCTCGCCTGAGCGAGTTTGGCTTAACCCTCGCGAAAACGGGGGTGGCCGGTTGACGGGGCGCTCTGCTTCGACTATCGGCGCTGCTCCCGCGGTTGACCAATCGGTCCTGCGGGACGCTGACAAATAGAGATACCGCTGATCTCCTGATCAGGACAGCGTCTCCCGTCACGTTCCTGGCTTAGGCCAACGAACAACCAGCCCGGGACGGGGGCTCGCTTCGCATTTCCGGGCTGGATCGATCGGTGTTCGTCATCGGTCACAAGCACCCTTGGGATGGTCCCTTGGGTGCCTCTGTTATGGAGTGAACAGATCATGCGCACTGGCGTGATCGCGAAGAAGTTGGGGATGACCCGCCTGTTCCAGGACGATGGCCGCCACGTGCCGGTCACTGTCCTGTCGCTCGAAGGGCTGCAGGTTATCTCCCGTCGCGAAATGGATAAGGACGGCTACACCGCCGTTCAGCTCGGGGCCGGCACGGCCAAGGCGAAGAACGTCGCCAAGCCGCAGCGCGGTCACTTCGGCAAGGCGGAAGTCGAGCCCAAGGCGATCGTCGCGGAATTCCGCGTCGACGAAGACGGCCTGCTCGATGTTGGCGCCGAGATCTCGGCCGACCATTTCGTCGCCGGCCAGATCGTCGATATCCAGGGCAAGACCCAGGGTAAGGGCTTCCAGGGCGGCATGAAGCGCTGGGGCTTCGGTGGTTTGCGCGCGACGCACGGCGTCTCGGTCTCGCACCGTTCGCTCGGTTCGACCGGTCAGCGTCAGGATCCGGGCAAGGTCTTCAAGAACAAGAAGATGGCCGGCCACATGGGCGATAAATATCGCACCCAGCAGAATCTCGAGATCGTCGGCACGGACGTCGAGCGCGGCCTGATCTTCGTGAAGGGCTCCGTGCCCGGCTCGAAGGGCGGCTGGCTGTTCGTCAAGGATGCCGTCAAGGTCGCCCGCCACGCCGACGCGCCGTTCCCGGCCGGGCTGAAGCAGGCTGCCAACAGCAACAACGCTCCCGCAGAGACGCCCGCCGAGACGGTGGACGCCCCTGAGGCGACCGAAGGCCAGGAGGGCTGAACGTGAAGGTCAAGGTTCAATCCTTCGACGCCAAGGCGAAGGCCGCGGACATCGAGCTCAACGACGAGGTCTTCGGCCTCGATCCGCGCGCCGACATCCTGCACCGCGTCGTCACCTGGCAGCTCGAAAAGCGCCGTGCGACCGCACGCGGCACGCGTGAGCGCGCCGACGTTGCCCGCACCGGCAAGAAATATGGCCGCCAGAAGGGTGGCGGTACCGCTCGTCACGGCGATCGCCGCGCCCCGATCTTCATCGGTGGTGGTAAGGCTCACGGCGCTCGCGTTCGCGATTTCAATCCGTCGCTGAACAAGAAGATTCGTGCGCTTGGGCTCAAGATGGCGCTGTCGACCCATGCCAAGGCCGGGTCGCTGATCGTCATGGACTCGATCGCGATCGACGGCGGCAAGACGAAGGCGCTCAAGGGCAATCTCGAGAAGATCGGCTTCGGCAAGACCGCTCTGGTGATCGATGGCGACGCCGTCGAGAACACTTTCGCGCTCGCCGCCGGCAATCTTCGGGAGATCAACGTTCTCCCGGCCGCCGGCGCCAACGTCTACGACATCCTGAAGCATGACACGCTGGTGCTGACGCGCGCTGCGGTCGAGAAGCTGGAGGCGCGTTTCAATGGCTAAGAAGCCGACCAAAAGCGCGGTCGACATCCGTCACTATGACGTGATCGTTGCCCCGCACATCACCGAGAAGTCGACGCTCGTCAGCGAGCAGAACGCGGTGGTGTTCAAGGTTGCGCGCGACGCGACCAAGCCGGAGATCAAGGCTGCCGTCGAGGCGCTGTTCAATGTCAGTGTCGCGAACGTCAACACGATCGTCCAGAAGGGCAAGACCAAGAAGTGGAAGGGCGCTCCCTATACGCGCTCTGACATGAAGAAGGCGATTGTCACCCTCAAGGAAGGTCAGTCGATCGACGTGACCGAAGGGGTCAAGGCGTAATGGCACTCAAGCATTACAACCCGACGAGCCCGGCCCGCCGTGGCTTGATCCTCGTCGACCGTTCGGCGCTGTACAAGGGCAAGCCCGTCAAGGCGCTGACCGAAGGCAAGCGCAAGACCGGTGGCCGCAACAACAAGGGCCATGTCACCTCGCGCGGCATCGCCGGCGGCCACAAGCAGCGTTATCGCATCATCGATTTCAAGCGCCGCCTGTGGGACGTCGACGGCACCGTCGAGCGGATCGAATACGATCCCAACCGTACCGCGTTCATCGCCCTGGTGAACTATGGCGCGGGTGAGGACGGCAAGGATCGCGTCGCCTACATCATCGCGCCGCAGCGTCTCGCCGTCGGCGACAAGGTCGTCGCGGGCAAGAAGACCGACGTGAAGCCGGGCAACGCCATGGAGCTGGGCCAGATGCCGGTCGGCACCATCGTCCACAACGTGGAGATGAAGCCGGGCAAGGGTGGTCAGATCGCACGGTCGGCTGGGACGTATGTCCAGGTCGTCGGTCGCGACCGCGGGATGGTGATCGTTCGCCTCAACTCGGGCGAGCAGCGCTACATTCCGGCGGATTGCATGGCGACGGTCGGTGCGGTGTCCAACCCGGACAACCAGAACACCAACCTCGGCAAGGCTGGCCGCAATCGTTGGAAGGGCATTCGCCCGCTGACCCGCGGCGTCGCCAAGAACCCGGTCGACCACCCGCATGGCGGTGGTGAAGGCCGTACCTCGGGCGGCCGTCACCCGGTCACCCCGTGGGGCAAGCCGACCAAGGGTGCGCGCACCCGTCACAACAAGCAGACCGACAAGTTCATCATCCGGTCGCGTCACGCGAAGAAGAAGGGCTAACCGCTCATGGCTCGTTCCGTTTGGAAAGGTCCGTTCGTCGACCTCAGCCTCCTGAAGAAGGCGGAAGTCGCTCAGGAATCGAATGGTCGTACCGGCCCGATCAAGACCTGGTCGCGTCGCTCGACCATCCTGCCGCAGTTCGTCGGCCTGACCTTCAGCGTCTACAACGGCCGCAAGTTCGTGCCGGTGTCGGTCAATGAGGACATGGTCGGCATGAAGCTCGGTGAGTTCGCGCCGACCCGGTATTTCCCGGGTCACGCCGCCGACAAGAAGGGCAAGCGTTAAGATGTCGAAGCCTCAGTCTCCCCGCAAGGTCGGCGACAAGGAAGCGCTGGCCGTTGCTACCCAGATCCGTGGGTCGGCGCAGAAGCTGAACCTGGTCGCGGGTCTGATCCGTGGCCGTAAGGCCGGCGACGCGCTCAACATCCTCGCCTTCTCCAAGAAGGCGATGGCAGTCGACGCGCGCAAGGTGCTCGCCTCGGCGATCGCCAACGCGGAAAACAACCACAACCTCGATGTCGACGCGCTCGTCGTCGCCGAGGCGTCGGTCGGCAAGTCGATCACGATGAAGCGCTTCGCGACCCGCGGCCGTGGCAAGTCCACCCGCATCCTGAAGCCGTTTTCGCGCCTTCGCATCGTCGTCCGCGAGCAGGAAGAAGCATAATGGGTCACAAGAGCAATCCGATCGGCCTGCGCCTGCAGATCAACCGTACCTGGGACAGCCGCTGGTTCGCGGAAGGTCAGGATTACGGCAAGCTCCTCCTCGAGGACCTGAAGATCCGCAAGTACATCCTCGACACGCTGCCCCAGGCGGCGATCTCGAAGGTCGTGATCGAGCGTCCGGCCAAATTGTGCCGCGTGTCGATCTATGCCGCGCGCCCCGGCGTGATCATCGGCAAGAAGGGTACCGACATCGAAAAGCTGCGGCGCAAGCTCGGCTCGATGACGGGCTCGGACGTGTCGCTGAACATCGTCGAGATCCGCAAGCCCGAGATTGACGCCAAGCTCGTCGCGCAGGGTATTGCCGACCAGCTCGAGCGTCGTATCGCTTTCCGCCGCGCCATGAAGCGCGCGGTGCAGTCGGCGATGCGCCTGGGTGCCGACGGCATCCGCGTGCAGTGCGGTGGCCGTCTCGGCGGCGCCGAGATCGCGCGCACCGAAAGCTATCGTGAGGGCCGGGTGCCGCTGCACACGCTGCGCGCTCACCTCGATTATGCCGAAGCGCAGGCGCACACCGCTTACGGTGTTTGCGGCGTCAAGGTGTGGGTCTTCAAGGGCGAGATTCTCGGCCATGACCCGATGGCGCAGGAGCGGTTGATGATGGAGGCTCAGACCTCCGGCGTGCGCCCGGCGCGCGACGACCGCCGCTAAGGACAACAGGACATGCTGCAACCAAAACGCACCAAGTTCCGCAAGGCGTTCAAGGGCCGGATTCACGGCGACGCCAAGGGCGGCGCGACGCTGAACTTCGGTTCCTATGGGCTGAAGGCGATGGAGCCGGAGCGGATCACCGCGCGCCAGATCGAGGCGGCTCGCCGCGCGATCACGCGTCACATCAAGCGCCAGGGGCGCTTGTGGATCCGCATCTTCCCGGACGTTCCCGTTTCGTCGAAGCCGGCCGAAGTCCGCATGGGCTCGGGTAAGGGTTCGCCGGAATTCTGGGCAGCGCGGGTCAAGCCCGGTCGCATCCTGTTCGAGCTGGACGGCGTTCCCGGCCCGCTGGCCGCGGAAGCGTTCGAGCGCGCGGCGATGAAGCTGCCGATCAAGACGAAGGTCGTGGCGCGCCTCGGCGACACCTCGCACCTCGGAGGCGAGTAAGATGGCGAACAAGATCGATTATAGCGGCATGGACGAGCAGACGCTCGATCAGGAGCTGGGCAATCTGAAGCGCGAGGCGTTCAACCTCCGCTTCCAGGCCGCGACCAGCCAGCTGGAAAAGCCGAGCCGCGTGCGTGAAGTTCGCCGCGACATCGCTCGCATCAAGACCCTGCAGACCGCGCGTTCGCGCGCTGCGGCAAAGTAAGGAAACGGACATGCCGAAGCGCGTGCTGACCGGGCAGATCGTCTCGGACAAGGGCGACAAGACGGTGGTCGTGAACGTGGAACGCAAGGTCAAGCATGCGCTCTACGGCAAGATCATCCGCCGCTCGAAGAAGTATCACGCCCATGACGAGGGCAACGAATACAAGCAGGGCGAAACCGTGCGGATCGAAGAGACCGCGCCGATCTCCAAGCTGAAGACCTGGAAGGTGATCGAGCGGGTTGACACCCATGCGACGCCGGAGCGGGTCGACGTCGACGCGTAAGCGTCAGCAGTTTTCATCGGAACCGCCGGGCCAGTCCCGGTAGGCCAAACGAGAAGGAACCGGATCGATGATCCAGATGCAATCCAATCTCGACGTCGCTGACAATAGCGGCGCGAAGCGGGTGCAGTGCATCAAGGTGCTGGGCGGCTCGAAGCGTCGCACGGCCGGCGTTGGCGACATCATCGTCGTCAGCGTCAAGGAAGCGCAGCCTCGCGGCCGAGTGAAGAAGGGCGACGTTCACCGCGCGGTGATCGTGCGTACCGCCAAGGACATCCGCCGTCCCGACGGCTCGGTGATCCGCTTCGATTCGAACGCGGCCGTCCTGGTCAACAAGAACGAGGAGCCGATCGGCACCCGCATCTTCGGCCCGGTCGTGCGCGAATTGCGTGCCCGTGGTCACATGAAGGTGATCAGCCTGGCTCCGGAGGTGCTGTAATGGCTGCTGCGAAGATCAAGAAGGGCGACCAGGTGATCGTCCTGTCCGGTAAGGACAAGGGCCGCACCGGTGAAGTCGTCAAGGCGATGCCGAAGGACGGCAAGGTCGTCGTGTCGGGTGTCAATGTGCACGTCCGTCACGTCAAGCCGAGCCAGACCAACCCCCAGGGTGGTCTCGATCGCTCGGAAGCGCCGATGCACGTGTCGAAGGTTGCCCATGTCGTGGACGGCAAGCCGACCCGCGTCCGTTTCGAAACGGGCAAGGACGGCAAGAAGGTCCGCGTCGCGGTAAAGACCGGGAAGAAGATCGATGGCTGACAAGTACAAGGCTCGCATGCAGGCGCGCTATGACGACGTGATCGTCAAGGCGATGACCGAGAAGTTCGGGTACAAGAATGCGCTCGAAGTGCCGCGGCTCGAGAAGATCGTGCTCAACATGGGCGTCGGCGAGGCGACCCAGGACAAGAAGAAGGTCGAGCAGGCCGCTTCCGAGATGGAGCTGATCGCGGGCCAGAAGCCGGTGATCACCAAGGCGAAGAAGTCGATCGCGCAGTTCAAGCTGCGTGAAGGCATGCCGATTGGCGTGAAGGTCACCCTTCGCCGTGAGCGCATGTACGAATTCCTCGACCGCTTCATCACGATCGCGCTCCCGCGCGTTCGCGACTTCCGCGGCCTCAACCCGAAGTCGTTCGACGGTCGCGGCAATTACGCGATGGGCCTCAAGGAACAGCTCGTGTTCCCGGAGATCAACTATGACCGCATCGACAAGGTGCGCGGCATGGACGTCATCGTAACCACCACCGCGAAGTCCGATGATGAGGCTCGCGAGCTCCTCCGTCTCTTCGGTTTCCCGTTCCCCATCGAGGCGGACGGCGAAGCGAAGCAGGCGGCATAAGGGAAAGAGAACTTAAGTCATGGCGAAACTGAGTTCCGTGAACAAGAATGAGCGTCGCAAGAAGCTGGTGGCGAAATATGCCAACCGCTATGCGAAGCTGAAGGCGCAGGCCAACGACAAGTCGGCCGACGAAACCGAGCGTCTGATCGCGCGGCTGAAGATGGCCGAGATTCCCCGCAACGGGAATCCGACCCGCATCCGCAACCGTTGCGAAGTGACGGGCCGTCCCCGCGCTTACTACCGCAAATTCCGACTCTGCCGTGTGCAGCTGCGTGAACTGGCCAACAAGGGCCTGATCCCCGGCGTCACGAAGTCGAGCTGGTAAGGACACGAAGATGGCAGTGACCGATCCCCTGGGTGATATGCTCACCCGCATCCGCAACGGCCAGCGCGCGCGCAAGGACTCGGTCCTTTCGCCGGCGTCGAAGTTGCGCGTCCGCGTGCTCGATGTTCTCCAGCGTGAGGGCTATATCCGCGGTTATTCCGAGGAAGAGATGGGGCCCGCCAAGGGCATCCGTATCGAGCTCAAATATTTCGAGGGCCAGCCGGCCATCAAGCATGTCGCGCGCGTCTCGAAGCCGGGCCGCCGCGTGTACAGCGGTTCGCAGGAACTGCCGCGCGTGATGAACGGCCTGGGCATCACCATCGTCTCGACGCCGCGCGGCGTGCTCTCGGATGCCGAAGCACGCGAGCAGAATGTCGGCGGCGAAGTGCTGGCGGAGGTGTTCTGATGAGCCGCATTGGCAAAAAAGCGGTCGCGATTCCGAGCGGTGTCACCGCGACGGTCGCCGACGGCACGCTCAGCATGAAGGGGCCCAAGGGCACCCTCAGCATGCCGATGGCCGATGAGGTCGTCTACGACGTCCAGGCGGACTCGATCGGCGTCAAGCCGGCCAACGAGACCAAGCGCGCTCGCGCGTTCTGGGGCATGCAGCGTACCCTGGTGCAGAACCTGGTGACCGGCGTGACCGACGGCTTCACGAAGAAGCTGCTGATCACCGGCGTCGGCTACCGCGCCAACGCCCAGGGCAGGAAGCTGAAGCTGCAGCTCGGCTACAGCCACGATGTCGATATCGACGTGCCGGAGGGCCTGACGGTCGCTACCCCGGACAACACGACGGTCGAGATTTCGGGCGCCGACAAGCAGAAGGTCGGCCAGCTGGCCGCCGAGATCCGCCGCTGGCGTAAGCCCGAGCCGTACAAGGGCAAGGGCATCAAGTACGACGGCGAGTACATCTTCCGTAAGGAAGGGAAGAAGAAGTAATGACCAAGGGTCTTTCACTTTTCGAGAAGCGCCGCCGGCGCAATCGCACCGCGCTTCGGTCGCGTGGCGGTGGTCGTCCGCGCCTCTCGGTGCATCGTTCGGGCAAGCACATCTATGCCCAGGTGATCGACGACGAGAACGGCAAGACCGTTGCCGCCGCATCGAGCCTGGAAAAGGACGTGCGCGACAAGTCGGGCGCGAACATCGACGCCGCGGCCCAAGTCGGCAAGCGCGTGGCGGAAGCCGCGGTGAAGGCTGGGGTCAAGCAGGTCGTGTTCGATCGCGGCGGCTTCCTGTTTCATGGCCGCGTCAAGGCGCTGGCCGATGCGGCTCGTGAAGCCGGACTGGAGTTCTGAGAATGGCTGACGAAACCAACCCGACGGTCGACGCTCCCGTCGATGCGCCTGCGGCCGAAGCGACGACCCATGAGGCGCCGCAGGGTGGCCGTGGTGGCGGTCGTGGCGGTCGTGGCCGTGGCGGCCCGGGCGGCGGTGGCGGCAATCGTGGTGGCCGTGACGGCGGCCGCGGCGGACGTCGCGACGATCGTCGTGGCCAGGGCAGCGACGACGGCGGCGAAGAGCTGATCGAGAAGCTGGTCCACATCAATCGCGTCTCGAAGACGGTGAAGGGCGGTAAGCGCTTCGGCTTCGCGGCGCTGGTCGTCGTGGGCGACGGCAAGGGCCGCGTCGGCTTCGGTCATGGCAAGGCGCGCGAAGTGCCGGAGGCGATCTCCAAGGCGACCGCCGCTGCCAAGAAGCACATGATCCGCGTTCCGCTGCGCGAAGGCCGCACGCTGCACCATGATGGCAACGGCCATTTCGGTGCGGGTAAGGTCACGCTGCGCTCAGCGCCGCAGGGTACCGGCATCATCGCCGGCGGTCCGATGCGCGCCGTGTTCGAATCGCTCGGCGTCGCCGACGTGGTGACCAAGTCGGTCGGCACGTCGAACCCCTACAACATGATCCGCGCCACCTTCGAGGCGTTGGGTGACCAGACTTCGCCGAAGTCGGTTGCGCAACGGCGCGGCAAGAAGATCGCCGACCTGCTCGGCCGCGGTGGCGCCGATAAGGGCGCTGCCGAGGCTGAAGCCTTGGCGATCGCGGAGTAAGTCGACATGGCAGCCAAGAAGGAAGCCGCGACCGGCACGGTGAAGATCACCCAGACCGGTTCGCCGATCCGCCGCACCAAGGACCAGCGTTCCACGCTGATCGGCCTGGGCCTCAACAAGATGCACCGGACCGTCGAGCTCAAGGACACGCCCGAGGTTCGCGGCATGATCAAGAAGGTCGCTCACATGGTGAGTGTCGCCGAGTAACCCATCTAGCCCTCTCCCGCTTGCGGGAGAGGGTTGGGTGAGGGTCTTCTTTCTTCTTCTCCGCGGCGTTGCGGCGACGAGGAAGAAAGAAGACCCTCACCACTTCGACTAGGCAGCAAGCTGCCAAGTCTCCGTACCTCTCCCGCAGGCGGGAGAGGGAATGAGGCTCCCGCTCGCGGGAGCTTGCGCGACAAAAGCGAAAGCGAGTGCACGATATGAAACTGAACGAACTGCGCGACAACCAGGGCGCGCGCCATCGCAAGATCCGCGTCGGCCGTGGCATCGGCTCGGGCAAGGGCAAGACTGCCGGTCGTGGCCAGAAGGGCCAGAAGAGCCGTGAAGGCGTCTCGATCGCGGGCTTCGAGGGCGGTCAGATGCCGCTCCACATGCGTCTGCCGAAGCGCGGCTTCAACAACATCTTCGCCAAGGACCATGCCGAGGTGAATCTCGGCGCGATCCAGAAGGCGGTCGACGCCGGCAAGCTCGACGGCAAGGGCACGATCGACCATGCCGCGCTGAAGGCCGCTGGCCTGGCGCGCGGTGGTAAGGACGGCGTCCGTTTGCTCGGCAAGGGCGAAGTGACTGCCAAGCTCAGCTTCCTCGTCGCCGGCGCGTCGAAGGGCGCGATCGAGGCGGTCGAGAAGGCTGGTGGCAAGGTCGAGGTGATCGAGCTCGTCTCCGCCGCCGACAAGGCTGCCGCCAAGAAGGGCGTCAAGTATCGCGAGCGCAAGGCCGACAAGGAAGCCAAACAGGCCGCCGCGAAGAAGTAATCCACACCGGTCCGTCGCTTGTGCGACGGGCGATAGGTGACAAGGCCGAATGGGCGCCTATATGAGCGGCGGGGGCGCGGAACACGCATCTCCGCCGTTTTTATTTCGGGACGATCAAATAAATGGCATCCGCAGCCGATAGTCTGGCCTCAGGGCTCAACCTTTCCAAGTTCGCCCAGGCGACCGACCTCAAGAAGCGGCTGTGGTTCACGATCGGCGCGCTGATCGTCTTCCGGCTGCTGAGCTACGTGCCGCTGCCCGGCGTCGATCCGACCGCGCTCGGCGTGCTGTCGAACCAGACCAATGGCGGCGTGCTCGACTTCTTCAACAATTTCTCGGGCGGGTCGCTCAAGCGCATGTCGCTGACCGCGCTCGGCGTGATGCCCTATATCACCGCCTCGATCGTGGTGCAGCTCGCGACCTCGCTGTCGCCGACGCTCGCGGCGATCAAGAAAGAGGGAGAGAGCGGGCGCAAGCGGCTCAACCAATATACCCGCTACGGCACCGTCGCGCTGACCGCGGTGCAGGGCTGGTTCATTGCCGTCGGGCTTGAGGCCTATGGCGCCAATTCCGGCATCCAGGCGGTGGTCGAGCCCGGCATGTTGTTCCGCGTCGGCGCGGTGATCAGCCTGATCGGCGGCACGATGTTCCTGATGTGGCTGGGCGAGCAGATCACCAGCCGCGGCATCGGCAATGGCGTTTCGCTGATCATCATGGCCGGCATCGTCGCCAACATGCCGACCAATATCTATAACCTGGTCAACGGCAGCCGCACCGGCAGCATGGACAGTTTCCAGGTGATCGGGATCATCGTGGCGGTCGTCGCGATCATTCTGTTCATCTGCTTCATGGAACGCGCGCAGCGTCGTATCCTGATCCAATATCCAAAGCGACAAACGCAGCGCGGCGTGCAGTCGGACCGCAGCCATTTGCCGCTCAAGCTCAACACTGCCGGCGTGATCCCGCCGATCTTCGCCTCGTCGCTGCTGCTGATGCCGCTGACCATCACCCAGCTCGCGGGCAACAAGGTCAAGGGCGATACCTGGTGGGGCGATGTCGTCATCGGCCTCAATCAGTACCTCCAGCACGGCTCGGTGCTGTACATGACGCTGTACGGACTAGGCATTATCTTCTTCTCGTTCTTCTACACCGCCGTGGTCTTCAATCCCGAAGAGACCGCGGACAATCTGAAGCGCTATGGCGGGTTCATCCCCGGCATCCGCCCGGGCAAGAACACCGAAGCCTATTTCGATTATGTGCTGACGCGCATCACGGTGATCGGCGCTGCCTATCTGGCGGTGATCTGTCTGGTGCCCGAATATCTCGTCTCGGCGCTCAAGATCCCGTTCTACCTCGGCGGCACCAGCCTGCTGATCGTCGTCAACGTGACGATGGATACGGTGACCCAGATCCAGTCGCATCTGCTGGCGCACCAATATGGCGACCTCATCAAGAAGGCGAAGTTGAAGGGCGGCCGCCTCCGTTAAGAGGGGCGGCGCCAACAGGGAGATCGGCGTGAACATCATCCTCCTCGGCCCACCGGGTGCCGGCAAGGGCACTCAGGCGGCGAAGCTCGTCGCTGACCGCGGCATGGTCCAGCTGTCGACCGGCGACATGCTGCGTGCGGCGGTGAAAGCGGGGACGCCGACTGGCCTCAAGGCCAAGGCCATCATGGATGCCGGCGAACTGGTGCCCGATGATGTCGTATCCGGCATCATCGGCGAGCGGCTCGACCAGATGACGCCGGGCGAAGGCGCGATCTTCGACGGTTATCCGCGCACTGCCGCGCAGGCCGAAGCGCTCGACCAATTGCTCGCCGATCGTGGGCGCAAGCTGGACCGTGTGATCGAACTGACGGTCGATGAGGACGCGCTCGTCGAGCGTATCACCGGCCGCTACACCTGCGCCAAGTGCGGCGAGGGCTATCACGACAAATTCAAGCAGCCCAAAGTCGCCGGCGTCTGCGACGTCTGCGGCTCGACCGAGTTCAAGCGGCGGCCCGACGATAACGAAGAGACCGTCCGCACCCGGATGGCCGAGTATCGCGGCAAGACCGCGCCGATCATCCCGATCTACGAAGCGCGCGGCATCCTGGCGCGGGTCGACGGCATGGCGGATATCGATCATGTCAGTGCGGCGGTGGCGGCGGCGCTGGACGGTAA
>Ga0207709_10000247_pt1 | contig 66618 bp, 56 predicted proteins | sample KBSM34metaG_FD_184397 | JGI IMG/M metagenome (GOLD analysis project Ga0207709, IMG submission 184397) | Miscanthus rhizosphere microbial communities from Kellogg Biological Station, Michigan, USA - KBS M3-4 metaG (SPAdes) (version 2) | ecosystem: Host-associated > Plants > Roots > Rhizosphere >...
GCGCTACGCTAAGCGGACGAGTTCAAGCAAGCTCGATCCCTATGCCGAGAAGCTCGCGACCTGGCTCGCGATCGAGGCAACCAAATCGCGCAAACAGCGGCGCAATCTGCGGCAGATCCACACACCCAACCTAAAAAGGAGAACACCAAGCACTTATCCACACCGTGAAGCCTTCAGGCTCACAAAGCGGGTGGGTCAGTATTCAATGGAAATCTAGGGTCAGAGATCGGCGGAATTCAACACGTATGCCGTTCTGAGCAAGCCACATCGATCTGGGACAGAGGCAATTCGCTCAATTCTCTCTTTGTGCGCCGCGTTTCTGCAGTGATGGGGTATTCACTTCATAGGCACTCTTTTTTCTCGGCCTTCTCTCCAATGAAAAGATAGAGGTTGTGGAGCATTATTTATTTGCGCGTGCCTTACTGATAGTACGCTGGATCACACGTAATTTTCTCCAGCGCAGGTCAAGTCAAAAGAGGTATTTAGGTAATTTCGATATGCATTTAGATCGCATACAAAAATTATCGGACACGCCGATAGATTTGATTGGGAGCAAACATCCAAAACGCGGTTCGCTTCGCTATCCTAAAGCAACGAATTTTCGCACTTGCGCGATGCGGTGTGCTGGATAAGCCAAGGACAGACCTCAACCGAAGCGGCCAGTCGTTGTGCCACCATGGACTGTGCGTCAGTGCTTCATACGCCGACAGCTATCGCGATGGGGAAGGGGTCACACAGTGCGTCGGCCGCGACCTGCGTTCAGATACCCGCGCAAGGCGCGCGATCTTTCATCGCCGAAGTCACGCAGGTGCTTCAGCGCGCCGCAGTCGACGCCTTCAGCGCCTCCACCTGCGCCGCATACGCCTTCTCGATCCGCTGCAGCCGCTGCTCCCGCGCCGCATCGTTGACCCACGCCGCCGACAACGCGCGCTGGCGCCCCAGCTGGTATTCGAGCTTGGCCTCCGGCAGCAGCGCGCTGTCGTCCGCCGCGACGTAGCCATACGCCGCGCGCAGGTTCTTCAGCACCTCGCGCTCGGCGTCGGCGCGCGGGCCCTTGCCCTTGCCGTAGCCGACGAGGAAGGCCTGCAGCTTCGCCTGGAACTCGGGCGGGTAGTCGCGGCGCACCACCATCGGCGCACCGGGCGGTGGCTCGGATTCCCAGATCACCTGCAGCCGCGCGGCCTCGACCGGGAACTGCTGGCGGAAGCGCTCGAAGTCGGTGGTGTTGTTGGTGGCCACGTCGGCGTCGCCGTTGGCCACGGCCAGCGCGGTGGCCTGGTGGGTGCCGACGAACTCGCTGCGAAAGCGCGTCTCCATCTCGATCTGGTTGGGCAGGAAGAGCTGGCTCTGCGGCACGATGAAGCCGGTGACCGAGCGGCTGTCGCCGCGCGCGAGCCGCCAGCGTTCGGGCTGGGCCAGCAGGACCTCGAGCGTGTTGAGCGGCCCGGTCTTGCGCGCGAGCAGCACGGCGCGGTGCTCGGCCATGCCGTCGCGCCGCGCGATCTGGGCCACCACCTTCATGCGCCGCTGCATGACGGCGTCGAGCGCCATCTTGGCCGAGAGAAAGGCCATGTCGATCTCGTCGCGGCCGATGGCGCGGTCGAGCTCTTCGTACGACGGCACCGAGTACGCGCTGACGGGCAGGCCCAGCGCGCGGCTCATGTCGGCCATGAGCGGCGTCCACAAGGCGCGCGACTCGACGGTGCCGCCCAGTGGCAGTACGCCGAAGCGCACCTCCTTGATCACCGGCGTGCCCTTGGCGGCGGGCGTCGGCGCAGGCTGCGCGCCCGCCGGCCATGGCGCCATCAGCGACGACACGGCCAGCGCGAGCATCGTGCGACGGTTCAAGGGCTCACATCCTTCAAGACAGCCAACTGGTCTGCGTAGCCGCTCTCCAGGCGCTGCAGCCGCGCCTGGCGCGCCGCGTCGTTGACCCACTGCGCGGTCTTCGCGTTCTGCATGGCGAGCTGGTAGGCCAGCTTGGCGGCGGGCAGCAGCGAGCTGTTGTCGGCGGCCACGAAGCCGGCCAGGTCGTGCAGCGACTTGAGCACCACGCGCTCGGCGTCGCCACGCGCTCCCTTGCCGCGGCCATAGGCGACCAGGAAGGCCTGCACGCGCAGGCGCAGCTCGGGCGGGTACTCGCGGCGCACGACGATCTGCGCGTGCGGGATCAGCTCCGACTCCCACAGCACCTGCAGCCGCTGCGCCTCGGCCGGAAAGCGCAGCTTGAAGCGCTCGAAGTCGGCCGAGTTGTTGGTCGCCACGTCGGCCTCGTTGTTGGCCACGGCCAGCGCGTTGGCCTGGTGCGTGCCGACGACCTCGCTCAGGAAGCGCGTCTCCATGACGATGTGGTTCGGTAAAAAAAACTGCAGCTGCGGCACGATGAAGCCCGACACCGACTGCCGCTCGCCGCGCGCCAGCCGCCAGCGTTCGGGCTGGTCGACGAGGTTTTTCAGCGTGTTGAAGGGCGGCGCCTTGCGCGTGAGCAGCAGCCCGCGGTAGCCGGGCAGGCCGTCGTGCCGCACGACCTGGGCCACGACCTTCATGCGCTTCTGGCTCACGGCGTCGAGCGCCATCTTTCCCGACAGGAACGCCATGTCGACTTCGCCGCGCTGGATGGCCTGCTCCAGCGCCTCGTACGAATTGACCGAGAGCACGCTCACCGGCCGCTGGATGGCGCGGCTGAGTTCGGCCAGCAGCGGGTCCCAGTCGCTGCGCGACTCGAAGGCACCGCCCAGCGGCAGGATGCCGAAGCGCACCGGCGCATCCGCGGCGGGTGCCGCAGCCTGCGCCGCCGCCGGCAACGGCAGCAGCAAAAGCCCCATGGCCAGCGCCAGGGCCGCACGGCGGCCGGTGCCGGGGAAACTGCCGAAACGACGCAAGAAGGCGTGCATGGAAGGAGCGGAAGACACGGGGCCCGCGGCGAGCCGGCGGGGTCTAACATGGGCGACGCGGACGCCATTACATCCCAAATGCGAGTCTTTCTCGTGATGTTTTTCCGGTCTTCCCTGTTCGGGGCCGTGGCCCTAAGCTCGCGCCCCATGCGTTCAAGGCCTTCATGAACTGGAACTTCCGCCTCCTGCGCGGGCTGGCCCGCCTCACCTTCGCCCAGCAGCTGATCCTGCTGGCGCTGGTGCCGGCGACGGCGGCCACGCTGGTGGCCATCGCGGTGCTCACGCGCCAGCACCTGGGCAACCTCACCGAGCTGATGCGCGCCAACGCGCAGACGGTGGCGCTGCAGGTGGCCACGGTGGCGCAGGCGCCGCTGGCACGCATGGACCGCCGCGCGCTGGCGCGCACCGCGCAGACCGGCACCTACCAGCCGCACGTGCAGCAGGTGCAGATCTGGACGGAAGACGGCGAGATCGTCGCCAACTCCGAGACCGTCGACCGCCGGCGCGGCGAGGGCCTGCAGGTGGTGGTGCCGATCGTCAGCGACGACGGCCGGCACAACGGCAAGGTGATGGTCGAGATCGGTTTGGACGCGGTGCAGAGCGCGCGCCGATCGGTCTGGCTCAACGTGGCGCTGGTGCTGGCCATGAGCCTGCTGGGCGTGGGGCTGGCGGGCTGGTGGGCAGCGCGCCGCATCAGCGAGCCGATCCGCGCGCTGGGCGAGGCGGTCGACCGGCTCGGCGCGGGCGAGGCCGCCAGCGTGGCAATCGAAGGCACTTCGGAGGTGCGCCACCTGCAGCACGGCTTCAACCAGGCGGCGCGCGCGCTCGCCGAAAGCCACCGGCTGCTGCAAAGCCGCATCAACGAGGCCACGGCCGAGCTGGCGCGCAAGAACCAGTTGCTCGAGGTGGCCAGCCAGGCCAAGACGCGGCTGCTGGCCGCCGCCAGCCACGACCTGCGCCAGCCGCTGCATGCGCTCACGTTGTTCTCCGACGGGCTGGCCAACGGCGAGACCGACCCGGTGAAGCTGCAGCGCATCGGCCACATCCGCGAATGCGTGGATTCGCTCGACCGGCTGTTCTCGGAGCTGCTGAACCTGTCGCAGCTCGACGCCGGCGTGCTGCAGCCGCAGTGGGCCGACTTTCCACTGGATCGGCTGTTCGACGAGATCAGCCGCAACTTCCGCCCCGTGGCCGAGCAGCAGGGCCTGCGGCTGGTGGTGCGCAAGACCGAGCTGTGGGTGCGCTGCGACTACGTGATGCTCTCGCGCATCCTGAACAACCTGGTGTCGAACTCGCTGCGCCACACGGTCGAGGGCGGCGTGCTGATCGGCGCCCGCGCCCGCGGCAAGGGCGTGCGCATCGACGTGGTCGACACCGGCGTGGGCATTGCCGCGCACCACCAGGCGCGGGTGTTCGAGGAGTTCTACCAGGTCGAGCCGGCCAGCCGCAGCAACACGCCCGGTGGCGCGCGCGGCATGGGCCTGGGGCTGGCCACGGTGCAGCGGCTGGCCGAGCTGCTGAACACGCGCGTCGAGCTCAGCTCGCGCCTGCACAAGGGCACCTGCGTGCGCGTGCAGGTGCGCGCCGCGCCCGCCGCGCTGCCGGCGCCGGTGGCACCGGCACCCGCGGCGGCCAGCGCCGACGACGAGAGCAACGGCGACAGCCTGGCGGACCTGCGCATCCTCGTCATCGACGACGAGCGCACGATCCTCGAAGGCCTGAGCGTGGTGCTGTCCAACTGGGGCGCCACCGTGCTGGCCGCGCAGACGCGCGCCGAGGCGCTGGCGCTGGCCGACCACTGGGACACGCCGCCCGACGTGGTGGTGAGCGACCTGCTGCTGCAGGGCGGCGACAACGGCCTCGATGTGATCGCCGCGCTCGAGCGCCACCCGAACGGCATCGGCGCCGGCACCGCGCGCCTGCTGGTCACCGGCGAGACCAAGCCCGACCGCCTGCGCGAAGTGGCCGCCGCCGGCATCGCCGTGCTCTACAAGCCGGTGTCGCCGCGCGTGCTGCGCCAGGCGATCCAGGCACAGCGCGCGGCCGCGCTGATGGTGGCCGCGGGCCTCTGACGCGGTACCTTCCCGGTAGGCGCCGGGTAGTCCGTCGGACATAGACCAAGCAGCCGCCGCGGTGTGATCTTCCTCACACGCGCAGGCCCTCGCGCATGCGGGCATAAGCCCTCCGCCTTATCGCGGGAAACAGGGCGCGTCCTTACATTGGACCATTGCCTCTCGCTGCACAAAGCAGTCCATGTCCGTCGCTGTGAACCCTCCCATTCCGCTTTTCTCCGGAAGAGTGCACCGTGCTGTCCACGCGCTGCTGGCCTTCGGCCTCGTGCTGTGCCTGGCCGCCGCGCCGCGCGTGGCATCGGCGGCCACGCTGACGGTGCTCGTCGGCGACGACCAGGCCGCATCGGCCGAGTTCGTGCAGCAGTTGCGCACCGGCCAGCCGGCCTCCGGCAAGTTCGAACTCGTGCGCATCGGACCGGGCGCCCCGGCCGCGGAGCCGGCCAGCGCCGACACCGAGCCCGCCGCCAACACCGGCGTACGCACGCGCAGCCTGCGCACCGCGAGCGACGCGGGCCTCACCGTGGCGGTGGGCACCGCCGCCGCGCGCGCCGCCCTCGAACGCCCCGGCGCCGAGCCGCTGGTGCTCGCGATGCTGAGCCGGCTCGACTACGAGACCCTGAAGGCCGCCAGCCCCGCCGCCCTGCGGCGCGGCGAACGGCGCGTGGGCGTGCTGCTGCGCGACCCGGCCATGGCCGACCAGCTCGCGCTGGTGAACGCCGTGCTGCCGCAGAAGCGCCGCCTGGGCGTCATCGCCACGCCCGAATCCGAACCGCTGGTGCGCGAGCTGCAGCGCGCCGCGCAGAACGCCAATCCGGCCTGGGACCTGCAGGTCGAGATCGCGCCCGACGCCCGCTCGCTGGCCACCGCGCTGCGCGCCCTGGTGCCACGCAGCGACGCCCTCATGGTGCTGCCCGACCTCATCGGCGACAGCCAGGCCGCCACGCTCTCGGTGCTGCATGCCGGCGCCGGCGCGGGCCTTCCGGTGTTCGGCGCCAGCGAGGGCCTGGTGCGCTCGGGCGGCCTGGCAGCGGCGGTCTCCACGCCCGGCCAGCTCGCGCAACAGGCGCGCCAGCTCGGACAGAAGGTGGCCAGCGCAGGCAGCACCGGCAACAACAGCCCGCTGGTGGAGGCGGCCACGCCAGCCACCGTGCGGATCAACGCGACCGTGGCACGCGGGCTCGGCCTGCGTCCGCCGGAGGAACGGGAGCTCACCGAACGACTCGCAGCCCCGCGATGAGCACCACGCCGGTCCCCCCGAGCCCGCTGGTCCACCCGACGGCGGCGGGAGCGGCCACGGCGACCGAATCGCCGCCGCCCCCTCCCCCGCCGGCCGCCGCTTCGCTCGTCGTGCGCGGCAACCTGCAGCGCGACCTGTTCCGCCTGGGCGTCGTGCCCTGCGCGGCGGTGGCGCTGGCGCTCACCGGCTGGTTCACCCACAACCGGCTGCAGACGCTGGAAGCCGCCTTCGACGCCGAAGGCCAGGCCGTCGCCAAGCAGGTGGCGGCCATGTCCGACCTGAGCCTGTACGCGGGCGACCTGCCGGCGCTGCAGAACGTGGCCTCGGCGGCGTTGCGCGGCGGACAGGTGACGCGCGTGGAGATCAGCAACAGCGCGGGCGTGTACGTCACGGCCGGGCCCAAGAACGAATCGCTCGCGCAGCTGCGCATGTTCAGCGCGCCGGTCACGCTGCGCGAAGCCTCGCGCGCCAGCGCCTTCGCGCCGGCTGGCTCCACCGCGGCGGGCGACACGCCCATCGGGCTGGTGCAGACCTTCCGCGACACCACCGCCTACACGCACGAGCGCAGCCGCTCGCTCATCGCCGGCATCGGCATCGCGCTGGTCGCGCTGCTCGCGGCATGGGCCTCGGTGCGCCACATGGCGCGCACGGTGGCGCGGCCGCTGCGGCGCGTGTCGCGCACCGTGGCGGCGCTGGAGGCCGGCCACTTCGAGGTGCGCTGCGACGTGGTCGAAGGCGGCACGCGCGGCACGCACGAGCTGGCCGTGCTCGCGCACGACATCGACCGCCTCGCCGAGCGCCTGCAATACAACCGCCAGGTGAGCGAGGAGCGCGTGCGCGAGGCCACCGCCGTCGCGCTGCAGCGCATGGCCGAGGCCGAGCAGGCCGCGCTGTCGCGCGCGCGCTTCCTGGCCGCCGCGAGCCACGACCTGCGCCAGCCGCTGCACGCCATGGGCCTGTTCATCGACGGCCTGCTGCCCAGCGCCACCGAGGCGCAGCGCCCGGCCGTGCTGCGGCTGCAGGAGAGCACCGGCTTCATGGGCGTGCTGCTCGACGACCTGCTCGAAATTTCGCGGCTCGATGCGCAGGTGCTCACACCCGCCATCACGCGCGTCTCGCTGGCCGCGCTGTTCGACCAGCTCGACGCGCAGCACGCGCCCGCCGCCAGCGCGGCGCAGGTGCGGCTGCACTGGCGCGACCGCGGCCTGGCGGTGCGCAGCGACGCGGCGATGGTGCAGCGCATCGTCGGCAACCTGGTGGCCAACGCGCTGCGCCACGCGCCCGAGGGCGGGACCGTGCTGGTGGCCGCGCGGCGCAGCCGGGCCGGCGTGCGCATCGAGGTGCGCGACAACGGCGTGGGCATCGCACCCATCCACCAGGGCCGCATCTTCGAAGAGTTCTACCAGGTGGCCAACACCGAGCGCGACCGTCGCCGCGGCTTCGGCCTGGGGCTGGCGATCTGCGCGCGCATCGCCACCCTGCTGGGCACCCGCATCACCGTGCGCTCGGCGCTGCAGGCGGGCAGCACCTTCGCGTTCACGCTGCCGCCCGCGCGCAAGGCCGACGTCGCGCCGCCCGAGCCCGCACCGGTGGCACCGGCGCCGCTGGCGGGCCTGCGCTGCCTGGTGGTGGACGACGACCCCGCCATCCTCGACGGCACCCACGCGCTGCTCACGCAGTGGGGCTGCGAGGTCGAATGCGTCACCACCGGCGCCGAGGCGCTGGCGCGGCTGGGCACCGGCGACATCGTCTACGACGCCGTGCTGTGCGACCTGCAACTGGCCGGCGACGCCGACGGCGTGGAAGTGATCGATGCCGCCCGCCGCCTGCAGCCCGGCGCGCTCGCCGTGCTGGTGTCGGGCGCCATCGGGCCCGAGGTGTTGCAGCGGCTGCGCCACGGCGGCGTGACGCTGTTGACCAAACCGGTGGCGCCGGCCAAGCTGCGCGCACTGCTCACCACGCGGCGCCACGCGCCCGGCGCCTGACCCCGCATGCCCACCGCCATCGACCTGAAAGACGTCCGCCCCTTCGTCGCCACGCCCTGCCACGGCGGTGCGGTCGGCACCGAGTGCGCGCGCAGCCTGCTCGGCCTGGTCAACCTCGCGTGGACCCACGGCTTCGCAATGCAGACGCGTTTTCTCGACGGCGACAGCCTCGTCACGCGCGCGCGCAACCGGCTGGCCGCCGAGTTCCTGGCCGACACGCGCTGGACGCACCTGTTCTGGATCGACGCCGACATCGGCTTTGAGCCCGAGGCCGCGCTGCGGCTGCTGGGCGCGGGCCGCGACGTGGTGGCCGGCGTGTACCCGCACAAGAGCGACGGCTGGCCCGAAGGCGGCCTGCGCGCGCCGCTGCCGGCCGGCACCACGCGCGCCGACTTCGAGGCGCTGCATGCGGCGTTCCCGGTCAACGTGAACGATGCGGGCGCACGCGTCGACGCCGACGGTTTTCTCGAAGTTCTGGATGCCCCCACCGGCTTCATGCTGATCGCACGCCGCGTGCTCGAACAGATGGCGCAGGCGCTGCCCGAGCTGCGCTACACGCCCGACCGCATGGACGACCCGATCGCCGCGGCGCGGCCGCACTACCGCTTCTTCGACGTGTTCGCCGAACCGAACAACGGGCGCTACCTCAGCGAGGACTACGGCTTCTGCCGGCGCTGGCAATCGATCGGCGGGCGCGTGCACGTCGACACGCGCTCGCGGCTGTCGCACCAGGGCCTGCGCACCTACCGCGGCGACTTCGCGAGGACGCTGGGGTTGGGCGACTGAGCCGCTTGCAGGTCAGGCGGCAAGGTGCGGCGGTCGTAGTCGCGGTCGGCCTCGATGCGCCTCAGTTGCAGCCCCGGCCCTTCTTGCGCGAGGTAGTCGTAGCCGATGGCCTGGAACTGCCGCGCCGGATCGAGCCGCGTGTACAGGTCGCGCCGCGCCACGCGGTCCGCATGCCGGATGCTTTTGAGGTGGTAGAGCCGGTAGCGGCTGTAGAACATCAGGCCGTGGCGCTGCGCGTCGTCGGGCAGCCAGGGGCCGTGCAGTTCCGAACTCGATTCGAACGAGATCTGCTGCGGCAACCGGAACAGCCGCGCGCGCGACTTGCGGCCCCACGGGCCGTCGCTGCGCCAGGCGTCGGGCGAATTCCAGAGTTCGCAGGACACGAGCGACAGGCTGGCGAGCTGGTGGTCGGGCAGCGAATCGACGGCGGCGTGCAGATGGCGCAGGAACAGCTGCTCGTAGCGCTCGTCGGCATCGCACACCAGCACCCAGCCCGCGCCGTGGCGGCGCGCGGCCTCGAGCAAGCGGCGCTTGTTCTCGTTCTCGCGCCACACATGCGCGCGGTCGTCGCACGGCGGGTTCGACAGCAGCTCCAGCAGCATCGGTTCGCGCCGCAGGATGTCGGCGGTGCCGTCGGTCGAACCGTCGTCGAGCGCGACGATGCCGTCCACATGGCCGCGCAGGTGGTCGAGGCAGCCCGGCAGACAGCGTGCCTCGTTGCGCACCTGCAGCACGCACACGATGCGCAGCCGCGACGTGAGACGCGGTGCGATCGGCGGGCGCGCGCACCGCGGGCAATGAAAGGCGCTGGGCTCGTGGTGCAGCAGGCGCGCGCAGACCTCGCACTGGCGGCGCGAACCCATCGGCACCACGGGTGCGGCGGCCGGCCAGGCCGGTGCTTCGGCGGGCCATGCGCGGGCGCTGTCGTCGCGTGCGATGCGCCCGAAGTCGCGGCCCCAGCCGGCATCGCCCGCGCGCGCCTCGTGCGGCGTGCATTTGATCCAGTCGACGTCGCGGTCGAACTGCTCGCCGCCCGTGCGCGTTTCGTCCGACAGGTGCAGCAGGTGCGCGTCCGGGCAGGCCAGCAGCTGCCAGCCCGCCATCTCCAGGCGCACGCGCAGGTTGTCGTCGTCGCCGCCCCATTCTTCGAACGATTCGTCGTAGCCGTGCACGGCCTCGAAGGCCTCGCGCGCGCAGCACAGCGAGCCGTAGAAGGCCTGCAGCAGCAGCTCGGGCGGCACCTGGCGCGCGAAGACGGTGTGGAGCGTGTCCGTGAGTTCCTCGAAGCGCGCGAAGCCGACGCGGCCGACCGCGACGCCGCGCGCGTGCCCCATCGCCGCGTGCAGCAGCAGGGCCGGCGCATCGCCCACGTAGGCGGACTCGGGCGAATGGACCAGCACGAAGCGCCCCGCGCTGCCGCGCACGCCGGCGTTGATCGCCTTGCAGGGCGGGCGCCATGCATGCGCCACGTCGTTGACGAGCACCCTCCAGCGGATCTGCGGAAAACGTGCGACCAGCGCCAGCACGCCGGCTTCCTCGCCGGGCTCGTCGAGCGCGAGCACGACCTCGATGCCGGGCCGCGCCCAATACCCCGCATTCATCGGCAGCACGCGTTCGAATTCGGCAAGCTTGCGGTAGAAAGGCAGCACGACGCTGAGCCACGGACGGCCCATGCCAGCCTCCTGATTGCTTGACGCCATGATGTTCACTGCATCGCTCCCTCAGCGATGACGCACCGGAGATGCCCATGCAAGGCTGCTACATCAACCTCGAGCGAAGCACCGAGCGCCGCGCCGCGATGGACGCGCAGTTGCAGCGGCTCGGGCTGACGAATGTCAGGCGGCACGCAGCCATCGATGCGCAGGCACTCGCGCCCGACAACACGGCAATCACGCCCGGCGAGCGCGCCTGTTTTCTCTCGCACACCGAAGCCCTCACCCGCGCGAACCCCGACGAAGCGCTGCTGGTGCTCGAAGACGACGCGCAGCTCAGCGAGGCCCTGCCGGCCGTGCTGCGCAGCGGCGCGCTCGCGCAACTGGAAGCCGAAGGCTGCGACATCGCGTTCCTCGAATGCCAGCCCGTGACCTCGACGCAGCACCTGCTTGCGCTCTGGCACAGCCTGCAACGGCGCCTGCCGCCGCAAGGAAGTGGCGCGCCGCGCCATGCACTGACCGGCATCGACTTTCTCGACGCGCGCACGCTCTACAACTGGGGCGCGGTCGCCTACGTCGTCACGCCGAAGGGCCTGCGCGTGCTGCCCGCGCTGCTGCAGGAAGCGCTCGCGCACGGGCCGTTGCAACCGTACGACCTGACGCTGGGCAGCTTCCTGCGAGACGGCCGCTTGCAAGGCGTGGTGCTCTCGCCCTTCCTCGCCACGCCCGCCTCCGGCAGCCACGCCGACAGCACCCTCGGCAGCCCCGCGGGATCGGCAGCGCACGACGTGCTCGGCGGTGCGTTGCGGCGCCTGTTTTTCGCCGGCCCGCTCGACGGCCTCGAGGCCCATGCCGCGCCGTGGCGGCACGCCCCGCTCACCGACGACCCGCAACTGCGCCTGCTCGCGGACCTGATGGCGCAGCTCTTCGTGCTCACGGCCCGCGATCACGCGCCGCGCTGACACGCGTGCGGTCTCAGAAATCCGAACAGCCGTTGCGCCGCTCGGTGTTCACGCAGCTCAGCAGGTTGGGCCGCGAGCGCACGCGCGACCATTCGCGCGCCAGCACGTCGGCGCCCTGCTGCGCGCGGTCGCCGTCCAGCGGCCCGGTGGCCAGGCAGATCGGCGCCTGGCCGATGTTCCGGTCATACAGGTACGAGGTCAGCGGCTCGCGCACCACGTCCACCGAAGGCAAGAGCGGCAGGCCGCTCACGCGCAGCTGGCCCGGCACCACGCGCACCGCGTAGCCCTCGGCCGAGGTGAAGCTGCCATTGATCGGGTACAGGCCCGGCGGGCTGCCCGGCAGCGCCGGCGAGAACATCGAGCCGCTAAAGCCCGCCCCGGTGTCGCCCAGGATCAGGCCGGTGATGCTGTAGATGAAGAACGGGTTGGGCGCGCCCACGGTGCGCGACGCGTCGGCGATCACGATGGTCGCCGTCGGCTGCTGCGCGTAGATGAAGTGGTTGTCGCCCGGCGTCACGGTCACGGTGCACAGGCCCAGGTAGGCGCAGTGATAGAAGTTCGGCAGCGGACCCGAGCCGGCCAGGCCGCCGCGCGTTTCGCCGACCCAGGTGTCGGCCCACACGCGCCACAGCGCGCCCGAGATGCCGTAGCCGCCCGGGTTCTGGAAGCGCGCCGCCGCCACGAGGTCGGTGCCGCTGGTGCTGCTGACCGGCGCGCCCAGCGTGAGGTCGCCGCTCAGCGTGCGCACGAACACGGTGTTCGCGGCCATCGAGTCGGCCGAAGTGACCTGCGGCAGGTTGCCCGCCGCGTCGAAGCCCGTGACCGACACCGGCCCGATCGTGACCGCGTTCGCATCCACGTAGGCAAAACCGCCGGCCGCACCGCCGCCGACCGTGGCCACGTCGTTGCCCGGGTTGCGCAGATCGACACTGCCGTTGCGCGAGCGCGCGAGCAGCGTGCCCGCCGTGATCGTGCCCGCGCCCGACTGGCTCACGTTGCCGCCCGACAGCAGCCCCAGCGTCGCCGCCGAGACCGGCGCATTGAGCGCGATGCCGCCGCCACCGCCTTCGTTCTGCAGGGTGAGCGCGCCCGAGGTCGTGAGCGCGCCGGCCACCGTGATGGCGCCCGCGTGCGTGGTGCTGCCCGCGACGATGGTCGGCGCCGACAGCTGCGCGAACTCCGCGCCCGACACCGAGAAGCCGTTGACCGTCGGCCCGCCCAGCACGATGGGCGTGGCCGTGTCGTCCGACGCGACCATGTTGACATCGACCCCGCCCGGGCGCAGGTCGATGGTGCCGGCCGCGACCACCGGCGCCTCGATCACGATCGAATCGCCGCTGCCGTCGTTGCTCGCGCGCAGCAGCACGTTGCCGCTGCTGCGGATGCCGGGCAGCGCGCCCGGCGCGGTCGGCGCGCCGCCGGCCTGCAGCACGACACCGCGCCCGCCGTTCTGCGAACGGCCCGTGACCTCGATGTTGCCGCCGCCCGTGGTGACGAGCTGCGCGCCGTTTTCCAGCCGCACGCCGCTGTCTTCGGTCACGCCCGGCGCCGAGGGGTCGTTGTTGAAGTTGTAGCCGCGCACCGCGATGTTGCCGCTGCCGGTGGTGATGGAGCTGCCGCCGTTGATCAGCACGCCGTGCGCCGCCGCGAAGGTGGACGAGGCCTGGCGCCGCGCCACGCCCTGCACCGTGACGTTGCCGCTGGTGGTGCTGATGGTGCTCGGGCCGAGCTGGCCGCTGGTGATGACCACGCCGCTGTCCCACGTGGTCGAGGTGCCGCGGATGTCCACGTTGCCGGTGGCGCTGGCGATGCGCGCGCCCTGCAGCAGCACGTCGCCGCCCTCGATGCGCACGTTGCCGCCCGCGCCCGCGTCGCTCTGGCCGACGCGCGTGTCGACCTGCACGTCCTGCGTGAGGATCACGGTGCCGGTGGGCGCACCGGGCTGGCCGCTGAGCAGCGACACGTTGCCGCCGTCGGTGACGACCTGCCCGCCGTTCAGGCGGATGAAGCCGCTGCCGGGCGTGCCCGTGCCCAGCGCGTTCATCGTCACGCTGCCGCCCTGCGTGAGGATGTTGCCCCCGAAGTCGATGAAGCCGCTGTTGCCCGAGGGCGTGCCGTCGGGGTTGACGCCCGCGTTCATCACCACGTTCAGGTCGTCGCCGCCGGTCGCGCGGATGGTGGTGCCCGGCGTGCGCGTCTGGATGCCGCTGGCGGCGTCCAGCTGCAGCGTGAGCGGGCCCTTGGAGCCGGTGTAGTTGATGTCGACGTCGGCATCGAGCGTGATGACGCCGCCACCGCCCGTGCCGGTGCCCGTCGTGATCTTCACGCTGGTGCCGCCGTTGAGCGCGGTGTTGATGTCGCCGTCCTGGATGGTCGAGTTGGCGACCGCGTCATAGGGGTTGGTCGGCAGCGTGCCCGCGGCCGTGCCGTGGGCGATGGTGAGGTCGAAGGGGTCGATGAACCACTGCCCCGCCGCGCCCACCGGTGCCGATGCGTCGACGCGCGCGCCGCGCAGGTCGAAGCGCCCGGCCGAGGTCTCGATGCGCCCGCCGTCGCCGCCGGCCGCGCCGCCGCGCGCCGAGAGCTGGCCGTGCGCGCGCAGCGACTCGGTCGCCACCACCTTGATGCTGCCGCCGTTGCCCGCGCCCGTGCCCGCGTTGGCTTCCAGGCGCGTGTTGCCGCCGACGGCGATGGCGTTGGTGGCCGCGATGTCGATGCTGCCGCCGCCGGTCGCGCCGCTGGCGTCCAGGCGCGCCACCGCGGGCGAGCCGTCGGAATTCGTGGCGCCGTCGATCAGCACGTTGCGCCCTTGCACCGAGATGCTGCCGCCCTTGCCGCTGTCGCTGGCCACCGAAGCCAGCGTGCCGACGCTGGTGCCCACGCCGGAGATGAAGGTGACCATGCGCATCGAGATGTCGGTGCCCTGGGCGTCGATGGCGATGGTGCCGCCGTCGGTGCGCAGCGCCGTCGGATGGTCGGCGTCGGCCGTGACGGCCACGCCGTAGGTGGGCGTGGTGGACGGCGTGATGATGATGTCGGGGCTGCCGAGCGTGGCGCTGAAGCCTTCGCTGCCTGCGTGGCCGATCACGTCGATGCGCCGGCCCGCGCCGGCCGAGACCGCGCCCCGGATGGCCACGCCGTTGCCGCCGCCGGCCGACATGTTCCCCGCCGCAAAGCCCGTGTCGGTGCGCAGGCCGTCGAGGTTCGCGCCCTGGCCTTCGATGCGCACGTCGCGCTCGCCGGCGACGGTGGCGTCGTCGATGACGACCGCCGTGCTGGCGCCGACCGCGGCCCCGCCGATGTTGGAAGTCCAGGTCGGGCCCTGGCCCTTGATGCCGATGTCGCCCACCGACTTCAGCACCGCGCCGCTGCCGATGGCCACGCCGCTGCGGCCGTAGCCCGCGAGGCCGTCGAGCTGCAGGCCGCCCGCGCCCGCTTCGACCGTGCCGCCCGTGATCGACACGCCGTTGCTGCCGCGGAAGATGAAGTCGCCGGTGTCCTGGTCGTCGATCCAGGTGCGGCCCTGGCCACGCATCGCGATGCGGCCTTCGCCGCGGGTGGTGACCTGGCTGCCGGCCAGCGTCACGCCGTCGCGCCACACGAAATCGCCGGTGTCGCCACCGAGCGGGACGATGCCACCGATGGCGCGGCCGTTCTGCGCGTCGCCCTGGCCGAAGAAGCGCACGTCGCCGCCGTTGGCTGCGATGGTCGCGCCGGTCAGCACGATGGCGCCGGCATAGTCGGTCTCCGCAGAAGGGTTGCCGCTGCTGTTGTTGATGTTCTTCGCGTTGGTGGCGACGCGGCCGGCCGCGTCGGCGTTGAAGTCGACGTGCAGCGCGCCTTGCTGCGATGCGATGGCCGAGCCCTCGTTCATCACGATGCTGCCGGCCGAATCGACGCGCAGCCGCGTCGTGCCGCCTTCGCTCTTGACGACCTGCACGCCGGGCGCAAAGGTCACGCCCGCGCCGAGGCCGGTGCGCCCGCTCGCCAGCGTCACGTCGGTGCCGCGGCCCAGCGTGTCGCCGACACTGCCGGCGCTCACGGAGCCGCCGGTGAAGGCCGGCAGTTTGCTGTCATACGCCGGCACGTTGCCGGCCTCGACGATGCCCAAGTCGGACTGCTTCGCGCTCACGCGCCAGCTGCCGTTGGCGCCGCCTTGCGAACCGCCGCCCGCGTCCACACGCACGGCCTGCACGCGCACTGAATCGGCCTCGTTCGAGATCGCACCGCCCTTGCCGGCGCCCGCGCCGCGCGCGGTCATCTCGCCGTAGGCCTGCAGCCGCGACTCGCGCTCGGGTGCCGGGTCGGCCTCGCCCACCAGGGCCTGGCCCTGGGCACTGGCCGTCGTGATCGTGCCGCCCGCGCCGCCCGTGGTGGCGTCGGCGCGCAGCACCGAGGTGGACGACAGCGCCACGTCGTAGCCGTGCACCGACACGCTGCCGCCGCCGGCCTGGCCGCTGGCATCGATCACCGCGCGCTGGTCGCCGCCGCCGGTGCCTTCGATGCGCACCTGCCCCGCCGCGATGCGGATGGTGCCGCCGTGCTGCCCCGCGCCCATGCCGGTGGCGTCGAGCGTGCCGCCGTTCATCTCGATGCGGTTGTTGCTGCCGGCGCCGAGCACGATCTCGCCGTTGACGTTCTCCAGCGTGCGCGCGCGCACCGTGCCCGACTGGTTCACCACCAGCTCGCCCGCCGTGGTGGAACTGCCGATGAGCATCACGCGCCCGCCGTCGGCCTGCAAGGTGGCGCCGGCGGCGTTGACCACCCTGGCGCTGGTGGCCATGGCATCGGCCGCGACCACGAGGTTGGTGAGCCCGTCGTTGCCCAGGTCGAAGCTGATCCTGCGGCCCGAAGCCAGTGCCACGGTGCTGCGGTCGGCGACGATGCGGCCGGTGTTGGTCACCTCGGCGCCCATCAGCACCACGGGGCCACCGGTGGCGGTGAGCACGCCGGCGTTGCTCACGACCGTGCTCTTGTTGTCGTCGCGCAGGAAATCGAGCTTGGTGCTGGCAGCAGTGAGGAAGTCGTTGTCGGTGGTGTTCAGTGCCAGCGTGGACGCCACGAGGCCGCCCACGTTGACCGTCGCGCCCTGGCTGAACACCACGCCGTTCGGGTTGACGAGGAACACGCGCCCGTTGGCCGTGAGTTGGCCGGCGATGGTCGAGAGCTCGTTGCCCGTCACGCGGTTGAGCAGGATGCTGGACACGCCCATCGACTGGTTGATGTTGACCGCGTCCTTGGCACCGATCGAGAAGCTGTTCCAGTTGATGATCGCGCGCAGCGACGACTGCGAGATGCCCAGCGCCTGTCCGCCCGCGCTGGAGGCCGACGTGGTGGTGCCCACGGTCACGCCGCCCTGCGTGGTGTAGCCGTTCGGGCCGAAGCTCGGCAGGATGGTTTGTGCCAGCGCCGGGGCCAGGCCCATGCAGGCAATCGAAAGCGCCAGCGGACGCAGCGGATGCCGGGGTTGGAAGGTGGTGCGGGGCTTCATGGTCAGAACGCCTTTTGCAGCTGCACGTACAGCCGCGGGTTGCGCCCGCCGCCGTCGGTCTGCGCGGGCGGTGTGCCGGCGCGCCAGGCGAGCGTGGCGTTGATCGAGAAGTTGCCGGGGCGCGACCAGCTCAAGCCGATGCCGTAGCCGCGCAGGCTGTGGGAGTTCTCGCCGTCGAAGGGCGAGGGATGGCGCGCGATGCGTCCGCGTGCCGCGTCGTAGAACAGGTAGGGCGTGATCTCGTCGGTGGCGGCCCAGCGGTATTCGAAGGTGCCGATCAGGCCCTGGTCCACCAGCAGTTCGCCCGAGGGGTAGGCGCGCACCGCGCGCGCGCCGCCGAGCGCGAGTTTTTCCGAGGCGTCGAGGTTCTTGCTGGCCCACTGGCCGCCGACCGAGAAGTACAGCGAGTGGCGCGGCACGATGGCCTGCAGGCGCGACACCTGGAAACTCAGCTTGGTGAAGCCGCCTTCGGTGTGGCGCCCGCCGAACTGCTGGTCGGACTGGAAGCTCTGCGCGTCGCGGATCGACAGGTCGCCGTGGTACAGCGTGCCCGAACTGGCCCAGTAGCCGCCGCCCAGCACCTCGTCGCGCCGCTCCCAGGCCCAGCCGATGCCGAAGCCCTGCACGCGTTTCTTGGCCGTGAAGTCGACGCCGCGCAGCTCGTCGGTGAGGTCCTTCACGTCGGCCGTGAGGCGCAGGAACAGGTTCTGCTGGCGCTGGCGGATCAGCGGGTAGTTGAGCGACACGTCGAGCACGTCGGCACGGCCGCGCGCGTCGAGGTCGACGAACTTGCCGCCCAGGTCGTAGCTCACGCGCGAGATGCCGATGCCCGCGCGCAGGCCGCTGGTGCCCAGCGGCGCCTCGTAGGCCACGCGGCCGTACTGCAGCGCGTTGCTGTTGGACAGCAGCAGGCGCGCATCGAGGTTGTCGCCGATGCCGAAGGGGCTGAGCCAGCGCGCCGTGCCGCCCACGCGGTAGCGCCCCGCCTCCTTGGTGCCGTGGTTGTCGGCCTCGGCCGAGAAGGCCCAGCGCGCGCCGGCCTCGACCTCGACCGACAGGTCGGTGGTGCCGGCCTGCGCGCCTTCCTGCAGGCTGGACGACACCTTGAGGCCCGGTTGGTCCGACAGCAGCAGCATCGCGCGCTCGTAGGCCGGCGCGTTCACCGCCTCGCCGGGTTGCAGCGCCGCCAGGAAGCCGCGCACGCGCGCCTCGCTGATCGGCGCCTCGGGCGCCACCAGCACGTCGACCTTGCCGAGTCGGCCTTCGATGATGCTGATCTCGACGATGCCGTCGCGCACGGTCTGCACCGGCACCACCGCCTGCGCGAGGAAGTAACCGCGTTCCTTGTAGCGCGTGGTGATGGCCTGCGCGAGGCCTTCGAGGTCGCCGAGCGTGACGTCGCGGCCGATGTAGGGCGCGGTGATGGTCTGCAGCTCTTCGTTGCTCAGCGCCTTCACGCCGTTCAGGCGCAGGTCGGTTAGCTTGAAGCTGCCCGCGGCGGCGCGCTGTGGCGGCGCGGGCAGGGTTTGCGGGGCGACGGCGCCGGTGGCCTGCGCCACGGGGCGGTCGCAGCTGCCGCACGGGTCCTTGGTGGGCAACAACGTGGTGGCTTCCTGCGCATGGGCGCGGGGCATGGCGACCCACAGCGTGGCGCCGACGAGTGCAGTCGCCGCAATGGCGATCGGCGTCGGCCGAGGACGAAGGCGGATCGCAGGGGCCATGGCAGTGCTTCTTTGCAGGAGGGAGCGTGGCGAAGACATGGTCAGCTCCCCACCGTGAGGCGCCAGTTGCCGATGAGGTTGAACGGCGCCCAGAAGAAGGGGTGGGACATCTTGGGGTCCTTCAGCACGGCCAGTTGTCCGGCCTGCATGGCCTTCTGGATGTCGCGGCCCTTGGCGAGCTCGCCATAGAGCGTGCCCATGAGCACGGCGGTGGCGTCGTCCGACACGGGCCACAGCGAGGCGATGAGGCTGGAGCTGCCGGCCGAGAGGAACGAGCGCGTGAAACCCAGCACCTCGTCGCCCTGCGCGATGCGCCCCAGGCCCGACTCGCAGGCCGACAGCGTGACCAGCGCCGTGCCGTCCATCGGCAGTGCCAGGATCTCGTGCGCCTCGAGAAAGTTCTGCTTGCCGCCTTCGTTGGCCAGCAGGATGCGCGAGTACAGCGGATCGACCTCGTCGGCCTCGGCGTGCGCCGCCACGTGCATCAGCGGCGAGCGCGAGGCCACGTCGCGGAACTGCGTCTTGGTGGCGGCCGCGCCCATGTACACCGTGTTGCGCGGGAAGAGCTGCGCGAGCTGCTTGACCTCGGTCTCGGCGCCGGGCAGGTCGTACTTGTCCTCGATGCGCGGATTTCCGAAGGCCGTGAGCGACGCGTTCACGCGCGGCGTGCGCTGCGCCAGCTGCACCGCGATGCTGATCGACGGCGCCACCGACACCGGGTGCGTCTCGATGAGGTAGCGCCCGTCCAGGCGCAGCGCCTGGAACGGCAGGTAGTGCAGCGGCCCGTGCGGCACCACCACCACGCGCTGGCCCGGCGTCAGGCCCAGCGGGCCCAGCAGCGCGGCGCCGAGCTTGTCGGCGTTGGTGATGGCCGCGCGGCGACCGCGCACGATCGAGTTGCGGAAGGTCTCGACGAGTTCGGTGAGCTCGTCGCGCTTCACTGCGATGCGCTTTTCGACAATGCTGTCCGGCCCCACGACCCAGACCATCAGGCGGTCGGGCAGCGCGTGGTACTGCACCACACGCTCGTCGGCCGCCAGCGTGCGCTGCAGCGCGGCCACGCCGACCGTGCCGGCCGACGACTCGCTGAGCTTCGCGCGACCGCGCACCGCGTCGAGCAGCGCGCGCGAGCGGCTGTGCTCGCTCACCTCGAAGGCGCGCTGCGGATCGCCCGCTTCGCTGTACACCGCCACGCCGCGCTCGAACACCGACTGCAGGTCGGAGAACAGGCCCATCTTCACTTCTTCGCTGCGAAAGCGCGCGCGCACCTGGTCGACGTCGGCCAGCGCGCGGCCCGCGGCCTCGGCGGCGGCCTGCTTCTGGCCCAGCGCGAGTTCGCTGCGCGCCACGCCGTCCCAGCCCCAGAGCCGGTAGTAGGCGGTGTCGGTGCCGACCTGGCGCGTGGTGAGCGCGCGGTACTTGTCGCGTGCCTCGGCCGGCTTGTTCTCGGCCAGCAGCAGGCGGGCGCGCGTGCGTTCGAGCTGCGCGGCCAGCGGCGCTTCGCGCGGCTCGGCCATGTCGCCGAGCACCTGGCGCGCGCGTGCCGCGTCACCCGATTCGATGAGCGCGTTGACCAGCGAGGCCTGCACCAGCGGCGCGTAGCGCGGCGAGCTGTTGGCCAGTGCCTCGTCGTAGCTGAGCACCGCGCCGGCGAAGTCGCCGCGCCGCGTGCGCACGTCGCCGATCACCTTCTGCACCGGGCCGACTACCAGCTTGGGGTCGCGCGCGGGGTGGCGCAGCGCTTCGCGTGCGAACTCCTCGGCCTTCTCGAGCTGGCCCGAGTAGCTGTAGACGATCGCCAGGTCGCGGTTGGCCACGGCGCGCAGGTTCGGATCGCTGGTGGCGTTGGCCAGATGCAGCGCCTTGCTCGCGGCGCGCACGCTCTGGCGGAACTCGCCCGCTTCGGCCAATGCGACCGCCTGGCTGCAGTATTGATAGCCCGAGAGCTTGACTGCGTCCTGCCCGTAGAGCACCGCGCCTTCGCTGGTCAGGGCCAGCAGCGTGTCGGTGTCGGCCAGCCGCGCCTGCGCCATCCGGTCGGCCGCGGCTTCGGCATTCGGGCCGCCCGCCGAAGCAGCGGGGGTTGCAGGTGGTGGCGCGGGACGTTGTGCCTGCGCCGAAGGGCCGCCGGGACCCAGAAGCAGCACACCCACCAGGCCGACCGCACCGGCAAGACCGGCACGGCGACGCGCCGGATGCGCACATCCCCATCTCGAAAACCACGCCATTGAACCCCCTCGACCCATGCACTCGCTGCCGCGAACGCTCGACGCCGCGGGAGTGCGCGCCGTTCAGGCCTCGTGGGAAAGTCTAGGAGCGGGTGTTCACCTCGCCTATTCGCAATACGGTCTAGCGCAAATGGCGTAGAGCCGGTTCACGCTAGGCGGGCACGCTGTCGATGTTGAGTCGGTCCCAATGCCGGTGCTTCGCAATCGCCGCAATGAAGTCGTGCGCGATCTGCGTCGCCGCCGTGGCGTCGCCTAGGTTCGTGACCGGCGTCTCGGCCACCACCACACCGGCCGGTGCCTCGCCCTCGGGCGTGACGCCCAGCGTGGCCAGCAGCTGCACGCCCTCGCCCACCGCGCAGATCGCCTTGCAGTGCTTGTAGGCCTCGAGCACGAAATGCACGGCATCGCCCTGCGCCGCGAGCGCCGCAGCGCCCTCGGCACCCGCAGGCACGAGCACCGCGTCGAACAGCACCGAGGCGGTGTTGGTGAAGGTCATGTCGACGTCGATCTGGCGCTTCGACGCACTGGCCACGGTGCCGAGTTTCGGGCCCACCACCTTGCACAGCACGCCCACCTGTTCGAGCGCGTCGCGGATCGGCTTGAGCGAGGCCGAGTCGACGCCGTCGGCCACGAGGATCGCGACCTTGCGCGTGCGCACCACGCCGTCGGCGCTGCCGTCGCTCATGCGCAGCGCAGGCGATTCGTCGATGGGCAGCTCGATGCGATGTTCGCGAAAGCCCGAGTACCCTGCGGCCGCTTTCGCGTCGGGCTCGCCGATGCCCAGCGGCTCGGCCACGCGGCGGGCGAGTTTCTCGTCCACGTGCGCGAGGTTGTCGACCATGCGCTGGCGGATCGCCGGCACTTCGAGCTTCGAGAGTTCGAAGCGGAAGGCCGCGACGATGTGCTCCTTCTCGGCCATGCTCTGGCTGTTGAAGAACAGGCGCGCCTGCGTGAAGTGGTCGTCGAACGACGGGCTGCGGCGCCGCACCTTGGGCGACTCGATCTCTTCGGGGAACGACTGGAAGCCGTGGCTGCCGCCGTCCACGCGGAACTCGGTGCCGCTGCCCAGCGTGTTGGGCTCGTAGGCGACCTGGCCGCGCGCGATGGTCTGGCGGTGCATGCCGTCGCGCTGCATGTTGTGGAACGGGCACACGGCCTTGTTGATCGGCAGTTCGTGGAAGTTGGCGCCGCCCAGCCGCGAAATCTGCGTGTCGGTGTAGCTGAACAGGCGCCCCTGCAGCAGCGGGTCGTTGCTGAAGTCGATGCCCGGCACGACGTGGCCCGGGTGGAAGGCCACCTGCTCGGTCTCGGCGAAGAAGTTGTCGGGGTTGCGGTTGAGCACCAGCTTGCCGATGCGCTGCACGGGCACCATCTCTTCGGGGATCAGCTTGGTGGGGTCGAGCAGGTCGAAGCCCAGCGACTCGGCCTTGTCGGGCGCGATGAGCTGCACGCCCAGTTCCCACTCGGGGAAGTGGCCCTGCTCGATGGCCTCCCAGAGGTCGCGGCGATGGAAGTCGGGGTCCTTGCCAGCGATCTTCTGTGCCTCGTCCCACACGAGGCCGTGCACGCCGAGCTTGGGCTTCCAGTGGAACTTCACGAAGTGGCTCTCGCCGCGCGCGTTGACGAAGCGGAAGGTGTGGACGCCGAAACCTTCCATCATGCGAAGGCTGCGCGGAATGGCGCGGTCGCTCATGGCCCACATCAGCATGTGGGTGCTCTCGGGCATGAGCGAGGCGAAGTCCCAGAAGGTGTCGTGCGCGCTCGCGGCCTGCGGCATCTCGTGGTGCGGCTCGGGCTTCACGGCGTGGATGAGGTCGGGGAACTTCATCGCGTCCTGGATGAAGAACACGGGGATGTTGTTGCCCACGAGGTCGTAGTTGCCCTCGCGCGTGTAGAACTTGACGGCGAAGCCGCGCACGTCGCGCACGGTGTCGGCCGAGCCGCGCGAGCCGGCCACGGTGGAGAAGCGCACGAACACGGGCGTCTTCGCATCGGGGTCCTGCAGGAAGTCGGCGCAGGTGTACTGCGACATCGACTGGTAGACCTGGAAGTAGCCATGCGCCGCCGAGCCGCGCGCGTGCACGGCGCGCTCGGGAATGCGCTCGTGGTCGAAGTGCGTGATCTTCTCGCGCAAGATGAAGTCTTCGAGCAGCGTCGGCCCGCGCACGCCCGCCTTGAGCGAGTTGTGGTTGTCGGGAACCTGCAGGCCCTGGTTGGTCGTCAGGTGCGTGGGGTGCTCGGTGGTGAAGCCTTCGAGCTGCAGCTGCTTGGCGTTGGCGCCGTCACCGGTCTTGGCGGTGCTGGCGCGGCGGCCTGCGGCGGCCTTGTTCTGGGGGGACATCGGGGTTCTGGGCATCGATGCGGGTCGGCTCAGCCGGCCTCGTTGCTGTTGCCGCTGCCGATGAAGATGTCGAGCACGTTCACCACGGCGATCAGGCCGATGCAGGCGGTCACGGCAGCCACCGCCCAGATCAGGATGTCGTCGCCCCAGGTGCCCATGAGCGAATCGAACAGTGCCGAGATTTCCATGATGTTTTTCCCTCCGAGAGAAGCGGGGCCGCAGGCCGGCAAATCCGCAAAGAGGAAGCTTAGGTGGGGCCCGGTGCGCGGGCCGTAGTGGCCGCCCCTCCCCGTCTGTGGGAGAAGGTGGGCGTCACCGGTAGGAGGGCGCCGACAGGCGCGAGCCTCAGACGGTCGGGTCGAGCACGCGCTCGCTGGGCCGCGCGAAGTAGAACCACTCGGCGCCCGGCAGCGCCATCGCGTTCGGGAACACGATGAAGCCGTCGTCGGGCGCGCTGACCGGCGTGCCGTCGTGCCGCATGCCCACGGGTTCGCCGCGCTGCACGGGGTCGAAGGTGGCCCAGTCGCGAACGAAGCTGTCGTCCTCGTGCAGGCGGTCGGTCACGCTGGCCAGGCGCAGCAGCTGGGGCGGCTGCGGGGGCGCGGCCGACAGGCCCGGCGGCAGCGCCGCCATGCCCAGCAGCGCGAGCGTGCGGCGGATGGCCGCCCACGCCACCTGCGGCGCCTGCGGGTCCTGGTGCTGGCCGCATTCGAGGGTGACGCCGTAGCCGCCGCAGCTGCGGATGTATTCGTTGGTGCCGCGGCCGAAGTCGATGGCGGCCTCGTCGACCGCCGCGCCGCGCTGCGCAAGGCCGGCGGCGTAGATGTCGAGCCAGCCCTCGACCACGATGGGCGTGCCGATGTGCAGCGCGAGCCGGCCTTCTTCCCGCGCGCGCGCAAAGGGTTCGAGGCTGCCGCTGTTGTCGCGCGGGCCGATCATGGCGAAGGCCTCGCCCTCGCTCTGGAAGGAATGCAGGTCGAGCAGCACGTCGTGGCGCGCGATGACGGGCGCCAGCCGGTTGGTGATGCGGGCCTCGTAGTCGGCCGGGGTCTCGCTCGGGCGGAACAGGCGATTGAGGTTGCGCTGGCCCTCGCGCTGCAGGCGCCGCCGCGCAAGGGGGTTGGCCACGGGCACGAGCGTGAGTTCGCCGCGCAGCAGGCGCAAGTCGCCGGCATCGAACTCGGCCAGCACGCGCGCGATGCCCTCGGTGCCGCAGGTCTCGTCGCCGTGCACCCCGCCGATCACGAGCAGGCGCGGGCCGGGGTTCAGCGACGCGAACGCATGCAGGCGCAGGCTGTCGGTGGCGGTCGCGGCGTCGTCGAAAAGCGGGGTGGACATGCGGGCGATTATGCGGAGGCGACTCCGGCCGCGCAAAAGACAAAACCCCGGGATGCGGCGGGCGCGAGCGCGAACCTACAGCCGCGCCCCCGCCTGTCCTACCACCCTGTGGCGGGGCGCCGCGCAAGCTGGCGCCAGACCCGAACTTTGAAGGAGCACACGATGGCCCAGCAACCGCGCAAGGACAAGAAGGACACCACCCGCGTCGAAAAGGACGGCGAATCGGCGCCGCGCCTGCCGCACGAGCGCGACCAGTCGTCGGACAGCCAGGTGATGCAGGACGGCCAGCCGCCCGAGAAGGGCCGGCGCGGCTACGAGGACGTGGAGCGCGGCGTGGTCGACACCGACCGCGGGCTCACGCCCGAGCGCACCGCCGACGGCAAGGTCAGGCCTTGACGGTGGCCAGCTGCTGGCGCATGTCGCCGATCACCGCGCCGTAGTCCTTGGCGTTGAAGATCGCGCTGCCCGCCACGAAGGTGTCGGCGCCGGCCGAGGCCACGCGGGCGATGTTGTCGGCCTTGATGCCGCCGTCCACCTCGAGGCGGATGTCGCGCCCGCTCTGCTCGATGCGCTTGCGCGCCTGCTCGATCTTGCGCAGCGCCGAGTCGATGAAGCTCTGGCCGCCGAAGCCGGGGTTGACGCTCATGATGAGGATCAGGTCGATGTCGTCGATGGCCCAGTCCAGTGCCTCGAGGCCGGCGCCGGGGTTGAACACCAGGCCGGGCTTGCAGCCGGCGGCCTTGATGGCCTGGATGCTGCGGTGCACATGGGTCGAGGCGTCGGGGTGGAAGCTGATGTAGTCAGCGCCCGCTTGCGCAAAAGACGCGGCCAGCGTGTCGACCGGCTGGATCATCAGGTGCACGTCGATGGGCACGGGCGTGCCGTCGGCGGTCTTGGCGTAGGGCTTGAGAGCCTGGCAGATCATGGGGCCGAAGGTCAGGTTCGGCACGTAATGGTTGTCCATCACGTCGAAGTGGATCCAGTCGGCGCCGGCCGCGATCACGTCGGTCAGTTCCTGGCCGAGGTGCGCGAAGTCGGCGGAAAGAATGGAGGGCGCAATGCGGAATGGGGTGCTGCTCATAACCCCGGATTCTCGCAGCCGACGGAAATCCGAGGAAAGGCCTCCGTTACCATGCGCCCCATGTCACACAGCCCCTTCAGCGTACAGGTCGAACCGCGTTACCTGGCCGACCAGTCCTCGCCCAAGGACAACGTCTACACCTTCTCCTACACGATCACCGTCACCAATGTGGGCACGGTGGGCGCGCAATTGATCGCGCGCCACTGGCTCATCAACGACGCCTCGGGCCATGCGCAGGAGGTCAAGGGCCTCGGCGTGATCGGCCAGCAGCCGCTGCTGGCGCCCGGCGAATCGTTCCGCTACACCAGCGGCTGCCGCCTGCAGGCGGCCAGCGGCACGATGCACGGCAGCTTCTTCGTGGTGACCGAAGAAGGCGAGCGTTTCGACGTGCCGGTTCCCATGTTCGTGCTCGAGGCCGACATTGGCGGTGCCCCCGTCTCGCGCGTGCTTCACTAGGTACTCCCCCAGGCTTCGCGCACTTCGTGTCGCTTCTCCTTCCCCCTCGCCGGGGGCAACACCAGCGGCCCGGCTGAGCCGGTTCCGCGGTGTTCCCCGCACTGATCCGTTACGAATTCATCATGGCTGCTGCATCTCGCGACTTGCAGGGGCTGCTTGCCGGCCTCGACCCCACGGCCGATGTGGCGCAGCGCCACATCTGGCTCATCAACCTCTTCGACTGGCTGCGCGGCGACCGCGCCTCGCCGCAGGCCGCCATCGGCCGCGTGCAGTTGCTGCTCGACGCCGTCGAGGCACGGCCCGAGCTGTGCGAACGGCTGCGCGCCTGGTGGCGCGCCTTCACGCAGTCGGTCGACCTCACGGCGCTGCTGGCCGACTACGGCTTTGCGCCGCGCACCGCCTTCCTGAGCGAATTCGGCGAGCGCATGCGCCGCAAGATATTGCCCGGCACGCCCGAGACCACCGACGCCTCGGACCTGTTCCGGCTGGTGCTGCCGGGCGTGTTCGACGCTGGCTGGATCGCGCTGCTCGACGACACCCAGCTCGCGCGCATCGGCGCGCTGCTGGCCGACGCGGCGCCCATGCCCGACGGCTCGGCGCGCTGGCGCCACACGGTGATGGACGCCGTCACCTACTGCTGCAGCCAGGTGGTGGCGACGGGCTTTTCGCCCGAGCTGCGGCTGCGCATCAGCCCCGAAGCGGGCGAGGCGCGCCCTTTCCACGCCCTCATGGCCGACCTGGACGCGCTGCGCGAGCAGATGTTCGCCCTGCCGCGCGACGAAGAATCGCTGCAGGCCGCCTTCGTGGCCTTCCGCGACCGGCTCGACGCCTGCCGCTCCAGCGCCTCGTCGGTCTACACGCACCTGGAAGACAACGGCATCTCGGTCGGCCTGGTGTTCCGGCTGCGCCAGCTGCGCGAGCGCGTGCTGCGCATCCGCGAGCTGCTCGACTGCCTGATGTCGCCCGTGCCGGGGCCCAGCATGGCGCGGCTGGTCGGCAAGCTGGTGCTGGCGGGCGGCGAGCGCAACAGCATCCGCGCGCTGATCGCCTCCAACTCGTCGATGCTCGCGGCCAAGGTGACCGAGCGCAGCGCCGAGACGGGCGAGCACTACATCACCCGCGACCGGCGTAGCTATCTGCAGATGGTGAAGAAGGCCGCCGGCGGCGGCGCCTTCACGGCGCTGACGGTGCTGGCCAAGTTCGGCATCTACGCGCTGGCCCTGTCGGCCTTCTGGAGCGGGCTGGCCGCGGGCCTCATGTACGCGGCCAGCTTCGTGGCGATCCAGCTGCTGCACCTCACGCTGGCCACCAAGCAGCCGGCCATGACCGCGCCCGCGATGGCGGCGCGGCTGCGCGACATCAAGTCGGACGACGCCGTGGACCAGTTCGTCGACGAGGTGGCCAACCTCGTGCGCTCGCAGGTGGCGGCCGTGCTGGGCAACGTGCTCCTGGTGGTGCCGGCGGTGGGCCTGCTGGTGCTGGGCTGGCAGGCCGCGCTGGGCCGGCCGCTGCTGGACGCGGCGCATGCGGCCTCCACGCTGCATTCGCTGTCGCTGCTGGGACCGACCGTGCTTTTCGCGGCAATCACCGGCATCCTGCTGTTTTCGTCCAGCATCATCGCCGGATGGACAGAAAACGCCTTTGTCCTGCATCGCCTGGACTCCGCCATGCGTTACAACCCTCGCATCGGCGCCTTTCTCGGTGCCGCCCGGGCCCGTCGCTGGGCCGCCTTCATGCGCACACACATCTCAGGCTTCGCCTCCAACATCTCGCTGGGACTCATGCTCGGACTGCTGCCCGCGTTCGCGGGCTTCTTCGGGCTCGGGCTGGATGTGCGCCATGTCACGCTGTCGGCCGGCCAGATCGCGGCCGCGGCGGCATCCATCGGCCTGCCGGCACTGCACCAGCCGGCCCTGTGGTGGGCGGTTGCGGCGATCCCGGTGATCGGCGCGCTCAATGTGAGCGTGAGTTTCTATTTCGCTTTCCGGCTGGCGCTGCGCGCGCACAGCGTGAGCCTCGGTGACCGCGCCCGCATCCGCAGCGCGATCTGGGCCCGCTGGCGCAGCCGGCCGGTGAGCTTCTTCCTGCCTACATGAACCTGACCGCACTCCTCGCCGAACTCCAGGGCTTCTGGGCCGAATGGGCGCGCCCCTCGGCCGGCCTGCCCACCGTGCTCTGGGCCCTGCTGGTGGCCGCCGCCGCGGCCTCCGGCCACCTGGTGCAGCGCTACCTCGGGATGCCGAAGGTCATCGGCTATTCGGTGGTGGGCGCGGTGGTGGGCTTTGCCGGCTTCGAGGGCGCGATCTGGCCGCTGCGCGGCATCAGCCTCTTCCTGCTGGAGCTGGGCGCGGCCGTGGTGCTGTTCGAGGCGGGCGGGCGGCTGCCGCTGCGCTGGTTCCGCCACAACCCGATGGTGCTGGTGCAGAGCCTGCTGGAGGCGGGGCTGACCTACTTCGGCGTGTACTGGATATTGATTCTTCTGGGCCTGCCCGAGCCGGTGGCCAACCCCATCGCGCTGATGGCGATCGTCGCCTCGCCGGCCGTGCTCAGCCGCGTGATCATGGACACCCGCGCCGCCGGCCCGGTGACCGAACGCGCCATGACGCTGGCCACGCTCAACACCTTCTACGCGCTCACGCTGGGCTACGCGCAGGCCGGCCTGATCGAGCGCGCGCCGCAGTCGCTGATGCTCAAGCTCTACCCGGTGGCGGTGGTGCTGGGCATGTCGTTCGTGGTCGGCGCGATCATGGCGCTGGCGCTGCGCTCGGCGCTGCGCGTGATGAGCCCGAACAGCGAGAACACCTCGATCCTGCTGCTGGCGATCATCGCGGCGGGCGCGGCGCTCACGGCCCACATCGGCGGCTCGGCGCCGCTGGCGGCGCTCATCGGCGGCGTGCTGCTCAAGACGCTGAACCCCAAGCCCTGGGCCTGGCAGCGCCAGCTCGGCACCGCCTCGTCGCTGCTGACCATGCTGATGTTCGTGCTGGTGTCGATGGTGGCGGCGCAGGCCGACTGGACTCTGCCCGTGGCCAGCGTGGTGCTGGCCGTGATCGGCGTGCGCCTGGTCACCAAGATCTCGGGCGTGGCCATTGCCAACCCGGGCAGCGGCGCCAGCTGGAAGCAGGCCTTCTGGGTCGGCTGCGCGATGACGCCGCTGTCGTCCATCGCCCTGCTGATCGCCTCCAATTTCGCCTCGGCCTCGCCGCTTCTGGGCACCATGATCACGCAGGTCGCCCTGCCCTCGATTTTGCTGATGGAAGTGATGGGCGCCGTGCTCGCCACCGTGGCGATCCACGCCGTGGGCGAGAGTTCGGTCCCCTGGACGCCACAGGCCTTCAGCACCACGGAAGACACGCAGCGATGAGCAGCAACAGCAACCCCACCTCCGTCCTCCCGATCGACCCGGACAGCGACGACGTCCGCTCTGCGCCGCTGCCCGCCGATCCGGCCAGCCGCGCCGTCAAGCTCGAGCCCTTCAACAAGTCGGAGGCGCTGTCGCTGGGCGTGGAGCTCGAGCTGCAGCTCGTGAACACGCACGACTACGACCTCGCGCCGTATGCCGAAGACATGCTGCGCCTGATGGCGCAGACGCCGCTGCCCGGCAGCGTGGTGCCCGAGATGACGTCGAGCATGATCGAGATCTCGACCGACATCTGCCACTCGGCGCAGGACGTGATCACGCAGCTGTCGCCGATCCGCGAGGCGCTGATCAAGAACGCCGACAAGCTCAACATCGCGGTGGTCGGCGGCGGCACGCATGCGTTCCAGCAGTGGCACGAGCGGCGCATCTACGACAAGCCGCGCTTTCGCGAGCTGTCGGAGCTGTACGGCTACCTGAGCAAGCAGTTCACCATCTTCGGCCAGCACGTGCACATCGGCTGCCCCGACGCCGATTCGGCGCTGCTCATGCTGCACCGCATGTCGCGCTACATCCCGCACTTCATCGCGCTGTCGGCCTCGTCGCCGTTCGTGCAGGGGCAGGACACGCAGTTCGACTCGGCGCGCCTGAATTCGGTGTTCGCGTTCCCGCTCTCGGGCCGCGCGCCCTTCACCACGAGCTGGAAGGAATTCGAGGCCTACTTCGAGCGCATGACCCGCACCGGCGTCGTGCGCAGCATGAAAGACTTTTATTGGGACATCCGACCCAAGCCCGAGTTCGGCACCATCGAGATCCGCGTGTTCGACACGCCGCTCACCATCGAGCGCGCCGCCGCGCTGGCGGGTTATGTGCAGTCGCTGGCCGCGTGGTTCCTGCAGGAGCAGCCTTTCGAGCCGAGCGAGGACGACTACCTCGTCTACACCTACAACCGCTTCCAGGCCTGCCGCTTCGGCCTGGACGCGGTGTACGTCGACCCGGCCAGCGGCCAGCACATGCCGCTGCGCGACCACATCCTGATGACCATGACCCAGCTCGAATGGCACAGCGAGGCGCTCAACGCCACGCAGGCGCTGGGCGAGCTGCGCACCAGCGTCGAGGCCAACCGCAACGACGCACGCTGGCTGCGCGAGAAGCAGGGCAAGGAGCGGCTGCTGGCGGAAGTGGTGCGCCAGGCTTCGCTGCGCTTTCGCGGCGCGGCCTGACGTTGTTCAGGCGGCCACGGCCTCCTGGGAGAACTGCCGGCGGTACACCGTCGGCGACACCTTGAACGCCGTGGCGAAGTGCTTGCGCAGCAGCACCGCCGAGCCGAAGCCCGCATCGGCCGCCACGCGCTCCACGGAGCGGTCGGTCGTTTCGAGCAGCCGCTGCGCCAGCGCCAGCCGCTGGTTCTGCAGCCACTGGCCAACCGTCGTTCCCGTCGATTCGCGAAAACGCCGCGTGAAGGTGCGCCGGCTCATGAGCGCACGCCGGGCCAGGTCGTCGAGTTCGTGCGGCACCTGCAGATGCCGCCCCAGCCATTCGAGCAGCGGCGTGAGCCGGTCGCGTTCGGCCGCCGCCGGCACGGGCTGCTGGATGTACTGCGCCTGCCCGCCCTGCCGGTGCGGCGCGACGACCATGCGCCGCGCGGCGCGGTTCGCGGTGTCGGCGCCGTAGCGCACGCGCAGCAGGTGCAGGCAGCAGTCGATGCCCGCGGCCGTGCCCGCCGAGGTGAGCACATCACCGTCGTCCACGTACAGCACCTCGGGCTGCAGCACGACCTGCGGGTACTGTTTGGCGAACGCCGCGGCCAGGTGCCAGTGCGTGGTGGCGGGCCGCCCGTCGAGCAGGCCCGCCTCGGCCAGCACGAAGGCGCCCAGGCACAGCCCGACCACGGTGGCGCCGCGCCGGTGCGCCGCCTGCAGCGCACGGATGAGCGCGGGCGGCGCGGGCCGGCCGTCGTCGCGCCAGGACGGCACCACCACGATCTGCGCACGGCGGATCGCCTCCAGGCCGTGCGGCACCACGAGCGTGAAGCCCGCGTTGGTGGCCAGCGGCCCGGGCTCGGGCGCACAGACCTGCACGCGAAAACGCGGCGCGCCGGTGTCGGTGCGGTCTTCGCCGAACACCATGCAGGGCACGGAGAGGTGGAAGGGGCTGATGCCGTCGAAGGCGACCACGGCAATGGTCTCGGCGATGGTTTCAACGGCAGATGAGCGCATGGCCCGATCTTATCGATGAATGGCTTTCGGGCCACTGTCGCAAAACCCGCGGTGCGCGAAGAATCGAGCCATTCCAGACACACACAACCACCGAAGGAGATACCCATGAGCCAATCCGCACCGCGCCGCGCCCTCGTCGTCATCGACGTGCAGAACGAATACTTCGAAGGCGGCGGCCTGCCCATCGAATACCCGCCGGTCGAGAGCTCGCTGCCGAAGATCGCGCAGGCCATGGACGCGGCCCGCGCGGCCGGCGTGCCGGTGGTGGTGGTGCAGCACCACGCGCCGAAGGGCGCGCCGGTGTTCCAGGCCGACAACTTCCACGGCCAGCTGCACCCCGAGATCGCCCAGCGCCCGCGCGACCACCTCATCACCAAGGCCTTCCCGAGCGTCTTCACCGGCACCGACTTCGCCGACTGGCTCGCGCGCCACGAGATCGACACACTGAGCGTGACCGGCTACATGACGCAGAACTGCGACGCCTCCACCGTGTTCGAAGCCATGCACCGCGGGCTGAACGTGGAGTTCCTGTCGGACGCCACCGGTGCGCTGCCCTACGAGAACGCGGCCGGCCGCGTGAGCGCCGAAGAGATCCACCGCGTCTTCAGCGTCGTGTTCCACAGCAACTTCGCGGCCGTGGCGACGACCGACGTGTGGGTCGCTGCACTGAAGAGCGGTACAGCGATCGAGAAGGACAACGTGGTCATGTCCAACCGCCGCGCGCGCGGCGTCTGAACTTCTCGCTCAGGCCAGGTTCAACGGCTGCAGCAGCGGCTTCCAGCGCTGCACGGCGATCTTCTCGAAGCCGCGGCCGTTGGGGTGCAGCTCGTTGGCCCAGTCGGTCGGGCCCAGCGTGCCGCGGCTGTCCACCACGTGCAGGTGCTGCGGGTCGCCCGCGGCGATGTTCTGCAGCATGCCGTGGAAGCCGTCGATGAGGTGGTCGACGCAGGGCTTGAACAACTCCGGCGCCACGCCCGCATCGACCAGCGCCGGGCGCAGCCAGCCTTCGCGACCGAACAGCGCCTTGCCCGTGGGCGGCGCGTAGTCGTAGCTGTGCATGACGATGTGGCAGTCGACGCTGGTGCGGGTGTAGATGAGGCCGATGAGCGCGCGGTACTGCTCGTCCATGTCGACGAGGAACTGGTCGAAGCCGCCCTTGCCGTTGCGAAAGCATTGCGCGGCCTGCGTCTCGCCCGTGCAATCGGCCTTGAGCAGCGGACGCAGGTCGTTGAAGCCCGCGAAGTCGTTGCCGCCGCCGCTGATGAACACCGCCGACAGCGTCGGCCCGTACAGGCGCAGCGACTCGCGCACGGCGTTGCGGTACTTGCCGTCGACGTAGTCGTGCGTTTCCGCGCCGTTCATGCCCTTGGCCAGGATCACGTGGCCGCGCGCGCCGACCACGTCGCCCAGGTAGTTCAGCAGGCAGCCGCCCGGCAGCGGATACCAGAACCACGAATCGCCGAAGGCGAGGATGGTCGCGGTGCCGTGCGGGCCCATCTGCATCTTGGTCTCGTCCCAGTAGACAGCCATGGCGAACTCCTCGTGTAGAGGGCGCCATGGTTCTCGCAACCGCCGCGCGGCGCCATCCCCCGTTCGCAGTAGAACCTTCTCGCCTGCTCAGTCCCGCAGCGACTGCACCAACAGCACCAGCTCCGCCTGCCGGTGGCAGTCGGTCTTGCGCATCACGTTGCGCAGGTGGCTGCGCGCCGTGTGTTCGGAGCAGTGCTGGGCGGCGGCGAAGTCCTTCACGGTCTTGCCGCTCGCCAGGAGCAGCGCGAGCCGCGCTTCGGTCGGGCTCAGGCCGAGCAGGCTTTCCAGCTGCCGCGGCTCCACGGGCGCCGCCTCGGCCGGATGGGCGAAGACCACGAGCGCGCGGTGACGCTGGCGCAGCACGGCCAGCGGGTGCGAGGGCTTGAGCGGCAGCACCGTGATGCGGACCACGCTGCCGGCCACGGGCAGGTGCAGCACGCCGGCCCGCGCGCCGCCTGCCGGGGCGCAGGCCTCGCGCACCCGCTGCTCGAAGGCCGACTGCAGCGCGGACGACGCGAGCCGCAATCGCCCCTGCGCGCTGTCGAACAGGCCGCCGCGGCCCGCGCACGCCGCCGCGCGCGCGTTCAGGTGGTCGATGCGGCAGGCCTCGTCGACCACGGCGATGCCCTGCGGCAGCGCGTCGAACGCCGACAGCCCGGTGGCCGCGTGCTCGCCCAGCTGCATCATGCGGGCGCGCAGCTCGCTGGCGCGCACCAGGTGCGGCGACAGGCGCCGGCAGAAGGCCTCGCTCTCAGGACCGTAGGGCGCCTCGGCCCGGGGGCGGATGAAGCCGAGCACTTCGCGCGTGTCGTCGTCGGCGCGCAGCCCCATCGCCAGCGTGTGGCGCAGGCCGAGCGGCGCCAGCCAGTCGACGTAGATCGGGCTGCGCGACAGCGTGCGCGCGCCGAAGTAGGCGTGGTCGGCCACCGGCGTGCCCAGCGGGGCGTTCACCGGCATCTGCATGCGGATGTCGTCGCGCGCCAGGTGCTGCTCGTACTCGCGCACCTTGTCGGGCGGACTCTCCAGGTTGGCGAGCCCCGCGCCCACCACCGAGCAGTCGGCGCGGCGCACCGTGAGCGTGTGAAAGCAGGCGGCGCCGAGCACCTCGCGCATGGCATCGAGCGCGTCGTACCAGTCGCCGGGACAGGTGATCCCGTCGTACAGCAAGGCAACGATCCGGTCGGTGTCCGCCTCGGCGGACACGCCTCCCTGCACGATGGCTGTCATGGCGGCCTCCTCCTGTTCGGACTTTCGGTGTATCCGCTTGCATGACGGTATTACAAAATGCTTCCAGTGTCAGCCCCCATTTCCCGTGGGCGCCGCGGCGAGCGGCCCCGCGCCAGGTCGTTATGCTCTCGCACCCATGGGTGAATTCGACCTGATCACACGCTATTTCAAACGCCCCGCCACGCGCTCGCCGCTGGGCGTGGGCGACGACTGCGCCTTGCTCGCGCCGGCCGCGGGCATGCAGCTCGCCGTGTCCTCCGACATGCTGGTGGAGGGGCGGCACTTTCTCTCGACCGTGGAGCCGGCCCGGCTGGGCCACAAGGCGCTGGCCGTGAACCTCAGCGACCTGGCGGCCTGCGGCGCGAAGCCGCTGGCCTTCACGCTCGCGCTGGCGCTGCCCGGCGTGGACGAGCCCTGGCTCGAAGGTTTTTCGCGCGGCCTGTTCGCGCTGGCCGACGCCCACGGCTGCGAGCTGGTGGGCGGCGACACCACGCGCGGCCCGCTCAACATCTGCATCACCGTGTTCGGCGAAGTGCCGGCCGGCGCCGCGCTGCTGCGCTCGGGCGCGCGCGCGGGCGACGACCTGTGGGTGAGCGGCTCGCTCGGCGATGCGCGGCTGGCGCTCGAGGTGTTCCGCGGCACGCTGAGCCTGCCTGCCGACGCCTTCGCACAGGCCCGCGCGCGCATGGAACAGCCCACGCCGCGCGTGGCGCTGGGCCAGGCGCTGCGCGGCATCGCCACCTCGGCGGTGGACGTGAGCGACGGCCTGATCGGCGACCTGGGCCACATCCTCGCGGCCAGCGGCGTGGGCGCCACGCTCGATGCCGATGCCACCACCGCACTGATCGCCGTCGACACGGCCGGCCTGCCCACCGAGGCGCTGCGCACCTGCGCGCTCTCGGGCGGCGACGACTACGAACTGGTGTTCACTGCGCCGGCCTCGGCCCGCAATGCAGTCCTGCAGGCCGGCGTGAACAGCGCCACGCGCGTGACACGCATCGGCCGCATCGAAGCGGACGCGGGGCTGCGCATCGTCGATGCGAGCGGCGCGCCGGTGTCACAGCGCTTCGGCTCCTTCGACCACTTCGTCTAGGGCCTGCTCACCCTATTTCTGGCGTCGCGTTGGCCGGCAAAGGGGCTGGCTGCAAGGCGCCCGTGCGCAGCAAGGCTGAAGCCTTGCAAGCGCGGGCAACGCCGCAGACGGCCCCTTTGCCGGCCAACCCGAAGGGAAGGCCTGCCCCAGCGGGCCACTCGGCGTTGCGCTCCTTGCATGGGCATATGCACATGCGGCGTCGCGCGCCTTGATTGGCCCGCTGGGGCAGGCCTTCGCGGCGCCAGAAATAGGGTGAGCAGACCCTAGGAGCCGCGCATCACCGCGCGCATCTTGTCCTGCGCGGTGTTGATCGCCGCCGACTGCTTGCCCATTTGCTGCGCCATCTTGTTGAGTTCGTCCCCCACGGCCGGGTCGGTCACGGTGAGCGTGCCGCCGGAAACCCGAAGCTTCGACTTGTTCTTCTCCATGAAATCGGCGATGGCCAACGCACTGTCGATCACGGCGTCGACCGGAGGGAACACCTCCTTGAACGTGGTGGCGGGCGTGGTCACGGTCTTCTCGTAGGCCTTGGCATAGACCTGCTTCAGGTCGTCGGGCTGCTTGAGTTGCGCGCGTGCCGCATCGGCCTTGGCCAACTGCTGATCGAGCGCGGTGCGAAGGCCGCCCAGGCCCTCCTTGGCGGCCTTGAGATCGTCACGGCGCGCCGGCAGGTCGACGAACGAGCGCAGCGCGCCCTTGTTCATGACCTGCGTCATCGGCTGGCTCACCGACTTGTTCATGCCTTCGTTGAAGTCGGTGATCACCGCGTAGTGCTGCGCGTAGTCGCCGAACGATGCCTTTTCTTCGGCGGTGGGCGTAGGCACGCGCAAGCCGGGCTTGTCGAGCACGCGGGTCTGCAGGTAGGCGATGAAGGCGCTGCGCTGCTCGGCCTCCTTGTTGCCGCAGGCCACGAGCAGCATCGACAGCATCAGGCCGAATGCCAGGACCAGCCATGCGGAAGAGAAACGGGACCGTGTGGTTGTTGTCATGGGGCACCTGCTTTCGCGCAAAGAAAAAAGACCGGCCAGCATACGACCGGCCCGCCCCCGCGGCTACTGCAGGCTCTGCTTCAGCGCCTCGATGAACGCCCGCGCCGCCGCCGACAGCGAATGGCCGCGCTTGGTGACGATGGAGATGTCGCGCACCACGCGCGGCGCGCTGAGCACCTTCACCACGAGCACCGGGTTCTTCTCGGCGCGCGCGAAGGCCGACGGCATGATCGACGCGCCCATGCCCGCCGCCGTCATCCACAGCGCGGTGGACAGGAAGGACACCTCGTTCACCACGTCGAGCGTCACGCCCGCCTCCGCCGCCGTGCCGTCGATCAGCGGGCGCACGCCGTAGCCGGGGCGCACGGTGATGACCGGGTGGCGCCCCAGGTCCGACCAGCGCACCACGCGTGCCTTGGCCAAGGGGTGGTCGGTGCGGCACACCACGGCGAGGTGATCGCGCATGAGGCGCTGCACCTCGACCTCGGGGCCGGGCCGCTCGGGCGTGCCGATGCCGAAGTCGACGTGCTCGCCGAGGATGCGCGACAGGAACTGGTCGGGCGCGCAGTCGTTCACCAGCACGCGAACTTTCGGGTGCTGCTCGCCGAAGGCGCGCAGCGCATCGGGCAATAAAAACCCGGCCAGCGTGGGCGTGATGGCCAGCGTCACGCGCCCGCGTTCCAGCGTGGCGAGTTCGCGGAAATCGGCCGAGAGCGAATCGACGTCGCGCAGCACGCGCTCGACGGTGGAAATCATCTGTTCGGCTGCGGCCGTGGGCTTGAGCGCGCGCGTGGTGCGGTCGAACAGGCGCGTGCCCAGGCCCTCTTCGAGCTGGCGGATCAGCATGCTCACGGCCGACTGCGTGACGAACAGCCGCGTGGCCGCGGCACCGAGCTTGCGCAGCTGGTAGACCGCGAGGAACGCACGCAGCTGGCGGATCGTAGGACTGAAGTTCGTATTCATCAGAAAATTTGAAAAATCATTCGGAATTTCTTGATTTACGAATGAATGCTGCCATCGTTCAATCTCCGATCAAAGCACCGAATTCAAGGAGAGGCCCGAATGACAGCACCCATCGCCTGCGGCATGCACGCATTTCGTGGGCGACGCAGGCAACTGCTGTGGGCCGTGGCCGGCGCGCTGGTGGCCGGCACCGCGCTGGCGCAGGCCCCGGCGGGCGATTTCCCCACCAAGCCGATCCGCATGGTCGTGACCTTCCCGCCCGGCGGCAGCGCCGACGGCGTGGTGCGCATGCTGGTGCCGCGCCTGAACGAGAAGCTGGGCCAGCAGGTGGTGGTCGACAACCGTCCCGGCGCGGGCGGCAACGTGGGGCTGACGCTGGTGGCCAAGGCGCCGGGCGACGGCTACACGCTGGGCGTGGGCGCGGCGGGCGCGCTGGCGGCCAACGTGAGCCTGTATCCGCAGATGCCCTTCGATCCGCAGAAAGACCTCAAGCCCGTGGGCATGCTGGCGGCCATTCCCTTCGTGCTGGTCGGCCACCCCTCGGTGGCTGCGAAGACGCAACGCGAACTCATTGCGCTGGCCAAGGCGAAGCCGGGCACGCTGTCGATCGGCCACGGCGGCAACGGCACGGCCATGCACCTGTCGGCGGCGCTGTTCAACCAGATGGCGGGCACGCGGCTGGTCGAGGTGCCCTACCGCGGCTCGGGCCCGGCGGCGCTCGACGTGCTGGGCGGGCAGATTCCGCTGGCGGTGGTCGACCTGCCCTCGTCGCTGCAGCAGATCCGCGCCGGCAAGCTGATCGCCTTCGCCGTGACCAGCCCGCAGCGCCTGCCGATGCTGCCCGAGGTGCCGACGGTGGCCGAGGCCGGCCTGCCGGGCTACGACTCGACCGGCTGGTTCGGCGTGGTCGCGCCGGCCGGCACGCCGGCGCCGGTGGTGGCGCGGCTCAATGCCGAGCTCAACGCCGTGCTCGGCGACGAGCAGGTGAAGACCGCCATGCGCGCGCTCGGCGTGGAGCCGGCGCCGGGCTCGGTCGAATCCTTCGACAGCTACATCCGCGCCGAGACGAAGAAATGGGCCCAGGTGATCCAGGACGCCCACATCAAGCTCGACTGAACGACAGCCAACAGAGAGACATGACGAAGACCGCCGACACCTCGATGCAAGCCGACGTGCTGATCGTCGGCGCCGGCCCCGTGGGCCTCACGCTGGCGATGGACCTGGCCTCGCGCGGCGTCTCGGTGATCCTGTGCGAGACGCGCCGCTTCGCCGAGCCGCCGAACGTGAAGTGCAACCACGTGGCCTCGCGCACCATGGAGCAGTTCCGCCGCCTGGGCGTGGCGCAGCAGCTGCGCGATGCCGGGCTGCCGGCGGACCACCCGAACGACGTGGTGTTTCGCACCACGGTGACGGGCACCGAGCTCACGCGCATTCCCATCCCGTGCCGGCGTGACCGCTACACCGAGACCGAGGGCCCCGACGCGTGGTGGCCCACACCGGAGCCGCCGCACCGCATCAACCAGATCTACCTCGAACCGATTCTGCTGAAGCACACGGCCGCGCTGCCGGGCGTGACGCTGCTCAACCGCACGCGCTTCGAGCGCTTCACACAGGACGCCGACGGCGTGAGCGCCATCGCCACCGACATGGACAGCGGCGCCACGCGCAGCATCCGCTGCCGCTACATGGTCGGCTGCGACGGCGGCAGCTCGCCGGTGCGCAAGCAGATCGGCGCCAAGCTCGAAGGCACGGCCGTGATCCAGCGCGTGCAGTCGACCTACATCCGCGCGCCGCAGCTGCGCGCGCTGATTCCGGGCAAGCCCGCGTGGTCGTACTACGCGATGAACCCACGCCGCTGCGGCACGATGTTCGCCATCGACGGCCACGAGACCTGGCTGGTGCACAACCACCTGAACGCCGAAGAGCCCGAGTTCGACTCGGTCGACCGCGACACCTCGATCCGCGAGATTTTGGGCGTGGGGCCCGACTTCCACTACGACATCATCAGCAAGGAAGACTGGATCGGCCGGCGCCTCGTGGCCACGCGCTTTCGCGACGGCCGCGTGTTCCTCGCGGGCGACGCCGCGCACCTGTGGGTGCCCTACGCGGGCTACGGCATGAACGCCGGCATCGCCGACGCGCTCAACCTCTCGTGGCTGCTGGGCGCCTGCGTGCAGGGCTGGGGCGACGAGGCGATCCTCGACGCCTACGAGGCCGAGCGGCTGCCGATCACCGAGCAGGTGTCGCAGTTCGCGATGGACCATGCGCAGAAGATGATCCGCGCGCGACGCGCCGTGCCGCCCGACATCGAGGCGCCCGGCCCGGCGGGCGACGCGCAGCGCGCCGAGATCGGCCGCGAGGCCTACGCGCTCAACGTGCAGCAGTTCTGCTGCGGCGGGCTCAACTTCGGCTACTTCTACACAGGCTCGCCGATCATCGTGCCCGACGGCGAGCACCGCGCACCGCCGTATTCGATGGGCGAGTTCACGCCCTCCACCGTGCCCGGCTGCCGCGCGCCGCACTTCTGGCTGGCCGACGGGCGCTCGCTGTACGACGCCTTCGGCCCGGGCTACACGCTGCTGCGCTTCGACCGCAGCGTGGACGTGCGGCCGCTGGAGCGCGCGGCCGCCGCGTACCGCATGCCGCTCACGGTGCTCGACATCGAGACCGCGAGCCTGCCCAAGGCCTATGCGCACCGCCTCGTGATGTGCCGCGCCGACCAGCACATCGCGTGGCGCGGCGCGCACCTGCCGGCGGATGTGTATGACCTCGTCGCCACCTTGCGCGGCGAAACGCGCCGCGAACGTGGACGCCGGCGCGCCCTCGCCTGGGAAGGCGTACTGGCCTAGCGCCGCGCCACCGCGCGCCACGCCAGCCAGGCGGCGATGGCAGGCGCCAGCGCGAAGACCGTGAACAGCCAGATCGCGGCCGAGCGCGCACCGTCCACACCGCCGGGCACCGTGAGCCCCGCCGCATTCGCCACCAGCCCGGCCACGGCCGCGCCGACGGCCATGCCGTACAGCTGCACGGTGGTGATCGAGGCGGAGGCCAGCCCCTCTTCGCCGCGCGGCGCCAGCGCCATCACGCGCGTCAGCAGGTGCGGCCAGCCGATGCCCACGCCGAAGCCGACGGCGGCCAGCGCCACGGCCACGAGCGAGGTCTCGACGTTAGCCCCGAGCGCGCCCGGTGTCGGCAGCAGCCACGCGAGCGCCAGCAGGCCTGCGGTGCAGACCACCGGCCCGGCGCGCAGCATGCGGTCGGCGCCTGCGCCAGTGCGGCCCGACGAGGTCAGCGAGCCGATGCTCCAGCCGCCCGCCATCGCCGCCGTGAGGTAGCCCGCCATGAGCGGCGAGTGGCCGTGCAGCAACTGCAGGAAGTAGGGCACGAAGATCTCGGTGGTGGTGCCGATCAGCAGCAGCGCCACGCTTGCGTAGATCGCGCCCAGCGGCGTGCCAAGCGCATAGGCGCCGGTCGGCAGCAGGCGCACGGCGCCGGCGCGGCGGTCGATGCGGGTGGCGGCGAAGCCGATGGCCAGTCCCAGCGCCACGCCCACGGCCTGCCCCGCGAGGCCGGGCCAGAAGCCGCTGGCGGCAATCACCAAGACCGACAGCGCCAGCAGCGCGATCTGCGGCGCCGGCACGCGCGGCATCTGCGCCGGCCGGTCATGCCGGATGCCGGCTGCGGGCCGCAGCTGCACCGCCACCAGCAGGGCCTGCGCCGCCGCCACCGGCAGCAGCGCCCAGAAGGCCCAGCGCCAGTGGCCGGCCTGCGCGAACAGCCCGCCCACGGCCGGCCCGCACAGCGTGGCCACGCCCCACATGCCCGACACCAGCGCCACCGCGCGCGGCCAGAGCCGGGGTTCGAACACGCGCTGGATCAGCCCGTAGCTCAGCGCCGCCAGCAGGCCGCCGCCCAGGCCCTGCACCGTGCGCCCCGTGAGCAGCCACGGCATGGCCGGCGCCAGCGCGCAGCCCACCGAGCCGGCGGTGAACACGGCCAGCGCCGTGAGGCAGGCGCCGCGCGGCCCGCGCGCGGCCAAGAGCCGCACCGAGAGCGTGGCGCCGAGGATCGAGCCGACCACGAACAAGGTCGTGCTCCAGGCGTACCAATCGAGCCCGCCGATCTCGCGCACCACCGAGGGCAGCACGGTGGTCACGATGTGGACGTTGACCGCGTGCAGCGCGACGCCGCCGGTCAGCGCCAGCGCGCGCCAACCGTTGCGCCCGCTGAACAGCTCGCGCCAGGCGGCGGTGGGCGGCGGCGCGCCAACGGCGGCGGCATCGAGGGAAGAGGAGGAGGACGACATGAGAACGAAGGGGAACACCAAAGGAGCCTGGATACTAGGCGGCGCCCCTCAATTAAACAAGCTATTGCTTTGATAAATAGAAACTTCGGCGAGCTGCCGTCGCACAGGATGCGCGACACTTCGAAACCGATGCACGCCGTTTCTTCTTCCCCTTCTTCCTCGATGGATTCCTCTTCCGCCACCACCGGCGCCCTGCCCCGTCCCCCGATGCGTCGCCCCACCCTGCGTTTTCTGCTCTCGCACCCCGCGCACTTCATCGCGCTGGGCTTCGGCTCGGGGCTGTCGCCCTTCGCGCCGGGCACCGTGGGCACGCTGTGGGCCTGGGCCGCGTTCGTGGTGATGCAACTGTGGTTCACGCCCGCGACCATCGGCTGGATCATTCTGGCCGGCCTGCCGATCGGCTGGTGGGCCTGCACGGTCGCTGCGCGCAACATGAACGTGTCCGACCCCGGCGCCATCGTGTGGGACGAGATCGTCGCCTTCTGGCTCGTGCTCTGGCTGGTGACGCCGGCCGGCCTGTGGGCACAGGTCGTGGCCTTTGCGCTGTTCCGTTATTTCGACGCCGCCAAGCCCGGCCCCGTGGGCTGGGCCGACGCCGCCTTCAAGCCGCGCGACCCCGCGCGGGTGCAATGGTGGCGCGCGGGCTTCGGCATTCTTCTGGACGACCTGGTGGCGGCCTTCTGCACGCTGCTGGTGATTGCGCTGTGGCGCGCATGGTGAACCCGATGCAACCTTCCGCTTCCCCGGCTTTGGCCGAACAGGACGTGCCCGCGCTCGTCGCGACGCTGGCCGAACGGCTGCAGGCCCGGGGCTGGATGATGGCCACCGCCGAAAGCTGCACCGGCGGCCTGATCGCCGGCGCCTGCACCGACCTGGCGGGCTCCAGCGTGTGGTTCGAGCGCGGCTTCGTCACCTACTCGAACGCCGCCAAGACCGAGATGCTGGGCGTGGACGCCGCGCTCATCGAGACCCACGGCGCCGTGAGCGAGCCCGTGGCGCGCGCGATGGCCGAAGGTGCCATTGCCCGTGGCGCCCCGGCGCGCGCGGCCGTGGCCGTGACCGGCGTGGCCGGCCCGGCGGGCGGCTCGCCCGACAAGCCGGTGGGCACCGTGTGGTTCGGCTGGTCGGTCGACGGGCAGGTGCGCACCGAGCGCCGCCGCTTCGATGGCGACCGCGCCACGGTGCGCGCGGCCACGGTGCACTACGCGCTGCAGACGCTGGTCCAGCTGCTGCAGCGCTGATCGCACGCGGGCTGTTCAGGCCTGCATGAAATCGCCGACCGGCCGGCGCGGCGCGGGCGGCACCGGCGCCGTCGGAAAACCCAGGCGGCACATCATCTGCACGGTCGGGCTGCGCGCATGGCGCGACGGCGCGGCGCCGATCAGCATGTCGTGCGCCGCCGCATAGTGCGGCGCCATCTCCGCAAACTCCTCGAGCGGCTGGCTCATCGGCTGCATGCCCAGGCCCAGGTCGGTGGCGCGCAGCTGCTGACGCACGTAGGCGCGGCCCGCGGCGATCTGCTCGCTGCGGCTGTTGCCGCCGGTGCTGATCCAGACGAAGCCCATCGCCGTGTGGGCCTGGTCCTCGAACATCCGCAGCGTCTGCCGGAAAGAGAGGCTGTCTTCGGCGGCCGGCACCTCGCGGTCGAAGCGCCCCAGCGCGACCGCCATGCGCAGCGCCGGGTCGTTGAGCGAGAAGCCGTCGCGGTGCGCCAGGATTTCCTGCGGCCCGATGCGCAGCAGGCGCAGGTTCTCGCGCGCGGTGTGGGGCGTGACCAGCTCCACGCGCGCCGCCGCCGCGCACAGCTTGCGCAGCGGCAGCACGCGGGCCATGTCGACCGTGCCGGCCGATTGCACGCCCCCGCCCGCCCCCGAGGCCACGGCCGCGGTGAGCCCCTGCAGCATGTCGGCCGACACCCTGCGCCCGGTGTCGAAGCGCTGCTTGGGCGTGCGCCGCCGCAGCACCTGCGCGAACAGCGGATCGGGCGTGCCGCCGCGCGACAGCGTGAGCCGCGCCACCGGCAGGTCGGGCCACTGCTGCGGCGCATCGCCCACCAGTTCGCCCTGCGGCCACAGCTGCACGCGCGCCTGCACGCCCTGCTGGGCCAGCGCCATCACCAGCAGCTCGATGAACGCGCCGTGGCCGATCATGAGCTGGCGGCCGAAGGGGTCGGTGGCGGGCTGCACGCGGGCGCGGTCGGTGTGCAGCACGATGGCGTCGGGCTCGCGCAGGTCGACCCGCCACGGCTGGCCGTTGTAGGCCGTGGGCGCGGTGACGGCATAGGCGACGGCGCGCTTGCGCACGTCGGGCTCGTCGCCCGGGCCGTTCCAGATCTCGAAGGCGGCGGCCGGCACATCGGCGTGCAGCCACCAGGTGGCCAGGGCCGTGGCGCCCGCCGCCACCGCGAGGCCGCCGCCCAGCAGGCGCACGAAATTTCTGCGTTCTCTCATGGGCTCGATCGGTTGAAGCATCGGGCGCGTGACACACGGCCTTCCCGTGGCCGATTGCAGCACCGCCCCGTGCGGCGCCACGCGGCCCCCTGTCGTTTCCGACAGGGGTAGGTCGGGCCGGCTCAGGGCGTGAGCAGGCCCAGCGCCAGGGCCCGCGCGCAGGTGGCGGTGCGGCCCTGCGTGTCGAGCTTGCGGGCGGCGCCCACGAGGTGGAAGTACACGGTGCGCTCGCTGATGTGCAGGATCTCGGAGATTTCCCAGGTCGACTTGCCGACGGCCACCCAGTGCAGCACCTCGCGCTGGCGCGCGCTCAGGAGCGGCACCCTGGCGTCGCCCTGCAGCCGGCGCACGGTCGAATGCAGGCAGGAGGCGAAGTAGTTCATCGGCGCCAACGTTGCACGCAGTTCGCGCAGGTCGGCGGTGGCGTCGGTGGTCAGGGTCATGAAGGCCCAGTCGATGCCGGGCGTCCACAGCGGCACGGTCAGCCCCGCCTTCAGCCCGTGTTCGCCGGCGCTGCGCAGCAGGCCACGGGCGCGCTGCCCGATGTCGGCGCGCGTGTGGCTCACCTGCCCGAGCCAGCTCCATGCGGTGGCCGGCATGCCGGCGCGCACATGCTGCACGCGGGCGTCGGCCTGTTCGCCGGCGCTGCTGCGCAGCGATTCGTAGCGGGTGCGGGCCCACGCCGGGGGCAGGTCGTGGAAGAACACCAGCGCGTCCTGCGCGGGGGTGTCGGCACGGGGCACGGGCACCGGGCGCTTGAGCACGTAGGCGCCGTGGTTGAAGCCCATCGCCCGCATCGCGCGGCGGTTGACCTGCGCGACCTCCTCGAGCGTGCGGGCGGCCATGACGGCCTCGACGAACTGCCAGTCGTTGATCACCTCGGCCATGGATGCGTCCCCTCGGGTTGTGTGCGGCGGGCGCAGCGACTGTGGTTCTGGTTTTTCTGCGCCACCGCCAGGGCGCCGGCCCTGCAAGGACCGGCATCGGGGCGCATGTTAATGCGGGACACCCGGAATCACCCATGCACTTCCTTGCACGGCGCATCCGGGCGATGATCCGGCACCACCCATCCCGAGGCCCCATGACCGCAGCCACCCACGCCCCGACCATCGAGCGCTTCTACAGCGCGTTCTCGCAACTCGACGCCGGCACCATGGCCGCCTGCTACGCGCCCGACGCGGTGTTCGACGACGAGGCCTTTTCGCTGCGCGGCCGGCGCGAGATCGGCGGCATGTGGCGCATGCTCTGCGACGCCACCAAGGCCAAGGGCGCCGACGTGTGGCGCCTGAGCTGGCGCGACGTGCAGGCCGACGCCCGCACGGGCAGCGCGCACTGGGACGCCCACTACCGCTTCAGCGCCACCGGCCGCCTGGTCGACAACAGCATCGACGCGCGCTTCACCTTCACACCCGACGGCCTGATCGCCACGCACCGCGACAGCTTTCCGTTCTGGACCTGGTCGCGGCAGGCGCTGGGCACACCGGGCCTGCTGCTGGGCTGGACGCCGATGCTGCGCAACAAGGTGCGCGCCACCGCCGCCGCCAACCTCGCCACTTTTCTTGCACGCCAACCCTCATGACCACTTCTTCTTCGACCGCCCTCACCTTCACCAACAACGAAGCGCAGCACCGCTACGAAGCCGCGCTCGACGGCAAGCTCGCGGCCTATGCCGAGTACAACCTGCTGACCGACGCGATCCTGTTCACGCACACCGAGGTGCTGCCCGAGCATGAAGGCAAGGGCGTGGGCTCGGGCATCGCGAGGCACGTGCTCGACGAGGCACGCGCTGCCGGGCGGCATGTGATTCCGGTGTGCCAGTTCATCGCGGGCTACATCCGCAAGCACCGCGAATACGCCGACCTCGTGCGCCCGGACATCCAGCGCGCCTTCAAGATCTGACGGAAGCCGCCTTCGGCGCGGGCAACCACGCGAAGGCCGCGATGCCGATCACCAGCAGCGCGGCAATGACCGCCAGCACGGCGGTCAGCGGATCACCGCCATGCGCCGCGGCCACCGAGGCCGCCACGCCCGTGCCCCACTGCATGAACGCGACGCCCAGGAACATCGCCATGGTGAAGACGGCCATCGCGCGGCCCGTGAGCGCAGCCGGGTAGGCCACGCGCACGTCGGCGTACTGCCAGACGATGAAGCCCGAGAGCACGCCGATGAGCACCATGCCCGCGATGTCCAGCCAGGCGGAATGCACCACGGCGATGAGCGCGAACAGGCCGGCATAGAGAAGGCCACAGGCCACGATCCAGCGGCGGCGCGCGGCGCCGTCGCGGTCGCGGTCGAAGCGGCCGAACAGCGGCGAGCCGAACAGCGCGATCACCGACACCGCGAGCGCGACGTTGCCGCTTTGCACCAGCGAGTAGCCGTGGCGCTCCATCATCAGCGGACCCAGCCACAGCCCGCGCAGCGAGATGAAGGCCGCGTACGTCACCGCACCCAGCACCATGATGCCCAGCGTGTGCGGCATCGCGAACAGCGCGCCGAACTGGCGCACGGCTTCGGGAATCGACTCTTTCTTCTGCGGCACGGACGACGCGGGTTCGTGCACCCAGCGCCAGATCGCGAGCCAGGCCAGCGCAGACGCCAGTGCAAGCACCAGGAAGCCCGCGCGCCACGAGTAGGCCTGCACCAGCCACGCGAGCGGTGTGCCCGTGGCCAGCATGCCCAGGCCGCCGATGGCCAGCACCAGGCCCGACACGGTGGCGAAACGCGCCGCCGGAAAGTGCCGCGCGATGAACACCGTGCACACCAGGAAGGCCGGTGCGCAGCCGACGCCGATCAGCGCCTGCCCGGCCACCAGCACGAGGTAGTTCGGCGACACGGCCGACAGCAGCGCGCCCGCAATCGCCACCGGAAAAGCCACGAGCACGGTGCGGCGCACGCCGTGCAGGTCGATGCCGATGCCCATGAAGAGCTGCATCGCGCCGAACGCGAAGTGAAAGGCGCCCGAGAAGATGCCGAGGGCTTGGGCGGAAAGATGAAAGTCCGACTGCAGCGGGCTCGCCATGATGGCGCCGACGGTGCGGAACGCCTGGCTGAGCGCGACCCCTGCGCAGAGCGCGAGGACCATGACCCATGCCGCCTGCGGCGTCAGGGGTTGCGCGGCAGGGCGCTGCGCCGGCGCGACGGCACTCATGCCGGGACTACCGCGGACAAACGTGTGCTCATGCCCCGTGGCACTTCTTGTACTTTTTTCCACTGCCGCAAGGGCACGGATCGTTGCGGCCGGGTTCGGCTTCCTTGCGGATCGTCTCGACCTTCGGGCCCAGGCTCTTCCAGAGCTGGCGCAGGTCGTACACCGCCCAGATCGCGGCGCCGAAGTCGTCCAGGCGCTGCTGGCTCACGCTGGGCGGGCCGTTCTCGTCGTACATCGACAGCGTGGGCTTGGCGGTGTCGTCCTCGGTCAGCGCGACGAGGTTGTCGAGCGCGTCGTCAAGCATCTGGGCGGCTTCCTTGTCGCGCGGCGCGGCCCAGTCTTCGGGCCAGTTCTCGACCGCGTACATGAAGCCCAGCGCCCAGACCTGGGCGAACGAGGGAATCTCTTCTGCGGCCATCTCGGCGCGCTCTTCCTCGGGCAGCGAGGCGATGGCGCCGCGCGTGTCGAGCACCTCGGGCTGCCAGCTGCGCTCGTCCTCGAGCGATTCGACGGGGGCGTCGAGGCCCTCCTCGATCTCGCGCCAGCGGCGCTTCCAGTTCCAGACGAACTCCATGTGCTGGGCCGGCACGAAGTGGTCGCCCAGCAGCACGGGCCAGTATTCGGTGGGGTCGATGGGGCGGCGCGTGCAGATCAGCGCGGCCATGAAGCCTTCGCAGAACTCCCACTGGGGAATTTCCTCGTCGTGCTCGCGCATGGCGTCGAGCGCGCTGTCGAGGGCGTCGAAATCGTCGGGGCCCAGGGCTTGCGAGGAGGCGGCCAGGGCGGTGTCAGGGGTATCGGGGGTGTCGGGTGTGGTCGTCATGGCAGCAGTCATCGCAGGTTGGGGGCAGCCCTCTATGATGCAGCAGGCTCCAGCCGACATCTGATGACTATGCCCACGATTATTCCGTTTCCCGCACGCTACAGCGCGTTCGCCCTGTGTGTGCTTGGTCTGGTCGCCTGCCTGGCGCTGGTTCTGGCCTCGCCGCACCTGTGGCTCGCGTGGATCGGCGTGGCCGCTTTCGCGGTGCTCACGGGCACCGGCGTGCACGACCTGCGCCAGGCGCGCCATGCCATCCTGCGCAACTACCCGGTCATCGGGCACCTGCGCTTTCTGCTCGAATTCATCCGCCCCGAGATCCGCCAGTATTTCATCGAGAGCGACGCCGAGGCCGCGCCCTTCTCGCGCGCCCAGCGCTCGCTGGTGTACCAGCGCGCCAAGGGCGAGCCCGACAACCGGCCCTTCGGCACGCAGCTGAACGTGTCGGCCGCGGGCTACGAGTGGATCAACCACTCGATGCAGCCCACCAAGCTGGCGAACCACGACTTCCGCATCGTGATCGGTGGCACGCCGCAGCCGGCCGATGCGAACCCGGCGCAGGTCTGCACGCAGCCTTACAGCGCCAGCGTGTTCAACATCTCGGCGATGAGCTTCGGCGCCTTGTCGGCCAACGCCATCCTGGCGCTCAATCAGGGCGCGCAGATGGGCGGCTTTGCGCACGACACCGGCGAGGGCTCGATCTCGCAGCACCACCGCGTGCACGGCGGCGACCTGATCTGGGAAATCGGCTCGGGCTACTTCGGCTGCCGCAACGACGACGGCACCTTCAACGCCGAGCGCTTCACCGCCAACGCGCGCGACCCGCAGGTGAAGATGATCGAGATCAAGCTCAGCCAGGGCGCCAAGCCGGGCCACGGCGGCGTGCTGCCGGCGGCCAAGGTCACGCCCGAGATCGCGGCGGCGCGCGGCGTGCCGGTGGGCGTGGACTGCGTCTCGCCCTCGTCGCACAGCGCGTTCTCCACGCCGACCGAGATGATGCATTTCGTCGCGAAGCTGCGCGAACTCTCGGGCGGCAAGCCGACCGGCTTCAAGTTCTGTCTGGGCCACCCGTGGGAATGGTTCGGCATCGTCAAGGCGATGCAGGCCACCGGCATCACGCCCGACTTCATCGTGGTCGACGGCGCCGAGGGCGGCACGGGCGCAGCGCCGGTCGAGTTCAGCGACCACGTGGGCGCGCCGCTGCAGGAAGGCCTGCTGCTGGTGCACAACACACTGATCGGCGTCAATTTGCGGCACCGCATCAAGATCGGCTGCGCGGCCAAGGTGATCACCGCCTTCGACGTGGCGCGCATGATGGCGCTGGGTGCCGACTGGTGCAACGCGGCGCGCGGCTTCATGATGGCGCTGGGCTGCATCCAGGCGCAGAGCTGCCACACCGGCCACTGCCCTACGGGCGTGACCACGCAGGACCCGGTGCGCCAGCAGGCGCTGGTGGTGCCGACCAAGGCCGACCGCGTGCGCAACTTCCACCGCAGCACGCTGCATGCGCTGCAGGAGCTGGTGCAGGCCGCGGGCCTGGACCATCCGCAGCAGATCACCGCGCACCACATCGTGCGCCGCATCTCCGACACCGAGGTGCGCCTGTTGAGCAACCTGGTGATGCAGGTGCAGCCCGGCGCGCTGCTCGGGCCGCTGGACAACCAGCACACCGTTTTCCGCACCTACTGGCCGCTGGCCAGTGCACAGAGTTTCCAGCCCGTGACACAGGGCCCGCACGGGCTGCTGGCGCCGGGCTTCGCCATGGCCGCATGAATCCACTGAGACGAGGAGGCGCCGCGACGCGCCTGCACAGCCAACGGGGCGCCGCATCGGCGCCCGCGCCGCTTGACGACGCCCCGGGCTCGGCGCCCGGCGACTACGCCGAGTTCCTGCGCGTCACGCTGCCCAGGCAGGCCAAGAACGTGGCCAGCCACCGCTTCGGCAGCGAACGCGTCTGGCTCAAGAAGGCCGGCCCGCGCCACGGCAAGTGGGGCTACCGCGTGATGGCACTGGCCGCGCGGCTGGCCGGCCTCGACGTGATCAAGCCCGTGCCCAACCCGGGTGGCGAGGCCGCCATCGCCACCGAGGCACGACGCCTCAAGCAACTGGCCGCCGCGGGCCTGCGCGTGCCGATCGTGCTGGCGCAGCAGGCCGACGGCCTGCTGATTTCCGACCTCGGCGAAAGCGGCCGTGCCACCGTGGTGCTGCAGGAGCGCATCGACCAGGCCGCCGCCGCCGGCCCGGCCGCCCTGCTCGCCGTGTGGCGCGAGGGCCTGGCCGCCATCGCCGCCGTGCACCTGTGCGGCCAACACCTGAGCCAGGCCTTCGACCGCAACCTCGTGCAGTGCCCCGACGGCGTGATCGGCTACATCGATTTCGAGGACGACCCCTCCGAGGTCATGACCCTGGCCGAATGCCAGGCCCGCGACTGGCTGAGCTACCTGCACTCCACGGCCATGATGCTCGAGGCCGCCGCGCCGCAGGCGGCGGGGCAGCACTGGCATGCGGCGCTGGCGGAGGTGGACGAGGAAGTGCGCGAGCGCATCGCGAACGCGGCGCGGCGCATGAAGTGGGCGCAGAAGCTGCCGGCCAGCCGGCGGTGGGGGCGGGATACGCAGCGGGTGCGGGCCGTCGCGCGCTTGCTGGGGCAGTGGTACGAGCTGAACAAGGCCTGAGTCAGATCGGCGTGGCCTAGGCCAGCGCCGAGCGCACCGCCACCCCGCGCAGCGCCAGCCGCTTCTTCATCGACAGCACCGCCTTGTCCTTGCTGAACAGCTGCGCCCCGTGCGCCACGGACAGGTCGATGAACACCTGGTCGTCCGGATCGCTGCACACGCAGGGCGCGCGCGCCGGCACCTCGGTCACCAGCTGCACGCGCGCATCGAAATCCGCGAGCACCACGGGAATCGTCAGTTCGCGCTGCGCCATGCGCCGGGCGATCAGCGGGTAGCCCAGCACGCGTTCCAGTTCGCTGCGCATCGCGGGCGTGGCCAGCCAGCGCAGCGCGCCGCGCGCGAGGTCGTCGACCAGCGGCGCCCAGGCCGGGTCTTCGAAGACCAGCAGGTCCAGCGCGATGTTGGTGTCGATGACGACGAGGTCGGAGGCAGGCAAGGTCATGGGGAGCGTGAAAACGGTCGAGCGCCGATGTTGCACCATGCGGGCGCCACGGCCGCTGGCTAGCGCGCCGCCGGCCGCCCCGAAGGCATGGCCAGCACCTTCGCATCGGCGACGAGCCGCGCGTAGGCGAAGTCGGTGAAGGCCTTGATCCGCGCCACCTCCTTCAGGTCGGGATGCGTCAGCACCCAGACCTGCGTGTCGAGCGCCTCCCTCGGCGGCTCGACCTGCACCAGTTCGTCTTCCGCGTCGGCCAGCATGCACAGGAGCATGCCCAGGCCCAGGCCGCGCTTCACGAGCTGCGTCATGCCGACGAGGCTGTCGACGCGCGCCGCGATCCGCGCTGGCGGCACCTGCTCGCGCAGCCATTTGGCCTGCAGCAGGTGCGACAGGCCTTCGTCGGGCGCGACCCAGTCGTGCGCAGCCAGCGGGGTCGTCGCCGGGTGCTTCGCGAGGTAGGCCTTCGACGCGTACACCGCCGTCTGCAGGCGCCCGGCGCGGCGCCCGACCAGGTGGTCCGGCGGGGCGTTGGTCGGGCGGATCGCCACGTCGGCCTCGCGCTTGGTCAGGCTCAGGAAGAGGTTGTTCATCACCACCTGCAGCTCGATGCCCGGGTGCAGCGCCCGGAAGTCCGCCAGGATCGGCCCGAGCAGCCCGGCCATGAAGGTGTCGGTGCTGGTGATGCGGATGACGCCGGTCAGCCGCAGGTCGAGCCCCATGAGGTGGCGCTGCGCGGCATCGATCTGCTCGCCCACGCCCTGCAGGCGCTCGCGCAGCGCCTCGCCGGCCAGCGTCATCGCGTAGCCGGCGGGCAGGCGGTCGAACAGGCGCACCGCCATGCGCGCCTCGAGCGCGCCCAGGCGCCGCAGCACGGTGGAGTGGTTCACGCCCAGCTGGCGCGCGGCGCCGGAGAGCGAGCCGGCCTGGCCGACGGCCAGGAACACGCGAAAGTCGTCCCAGTCTGTGTCCTGCATTTATGCATACCCCGGATGCGATTTTTTCGAATGGCTTTGCAAACGTGCCGATCCTACAGTCGTCCGCAAGGGGCCGCGATTCGCCTGCCCCGCATCCACACCACACGGAGGTCGAACCACCATGGACGCGTTTTTCATTCCCGCCTCGCTCGTCGCCGGAGGCCTTCTCGCGGTGCAAGCCGGCGCCAACGCCCAGCTCTCCAAGGCCACGGGCAGCCCCTTCACCGCCACGACCTTGCAGCTGTCGGTCGGCACGCTGGCCCTGCTGGCGGTGGCGCTCGCCACGGGCACGCTGACGGCGCTGGCCGGCCTGCCGGGCGTGCCGTGGTGGCACGTGATCGGCGGCACGGCCAGCGCCTTCTACGTGGTCTCGACCATCCTGCTGTTTCCGCGCCTGGGCGCGGTGGTGGCGGTCGGCCTGTTCATCGCGGGGCAGATGCTGGCCTCGTTCGCGCTCGACACCTTCGGCCTGCTCGGCGTGGCCCCGAAGGCGCTGACACCGGCCATGACCGGCGGCACGCTGGCGGTGCTGCTCGGGGCCGGGGCCATCGTCGCCGGGCAGGCCGGCAGCCTGCGCCAGGCGCTGGCAGGCAAGGCGGGCTGGATCGTGCTCGCGCTGCTGGCCGGCGCGGTGCTGCCGGTGCAGGGCGTGGTCAACGGCCTGCTGCGGCAGGACCTGGGCGCGCCCTTCGCGGTGGGCGCGGTGAGCTTCTTCGTGGCGACGCTGGCGATGGCCCTGGCGCTGCTGCTGGTCACGCTGTTCCGGCGGGCGCCTGCACCTTCGGCGGTCGCACCGCAGGGCTCGGCGCTGCGCGGCATGCCGTGGTGGGGCTGGCTCGGCGGTTTTGCGGGCGCGGCCTATGTGACAACGGTGTTCACGGCGATCCCGGCCATCGGCGCCGCGGCCGCGGTCGGGCTGACGGTGGCGGGACAGCAGGTGGCGTCGGTGTTCGTCGACCGCTACGGCTGGTTCCGGCTGCCGCAGCGCCCGGTGTCGGGCCTGCGCATGGCGGGCGTGGCCGTGCTGCTGCTCGGCGTGGCCATCATCAAGCTGCTGTGAAAGGAGCGAACGCCATGGCCTGGTTCCTTCTGCTTGCCGCCGGACTGGTGGAGATCGTGATGGCCCTCGCGCTGAAGGCCGCAGCGGGCTGGGAGCGCCCCGGCGCCGGCGCGCTGGGCCTGGGCGCCGCGCTGGCGAGCATCGTGCTGCTCACCGCCGCGATGAAGACGCTGCCGGTCGGGACGGCCTACGCGATCTGGACCGGCATCGGCGCCATCGGCGTCACGCTGATCGGCATCTTCTTTTTCCAGGAGAGCGCCGCGCCGCTGCGGCTGGTGTGCATCGCACTGATCTTCCTGGGCATTGCAGGCCTGAAGCTGCAGTCCTAGGCGTCTGGCGGCGCCGCCCGGTTCGAGCCCCGAACCATATCGAAACGGAACAGCCGGCATTCGATGGGGCCGTTCCACATCGGCACGCGGCGCGACTCCTTCAGGCGCATCTGCTTGGGCAGCTTCAGGTCGGGCGTGAGCACCCAGGCGGTCCAGCCCGCGTAGTTCTTCTTCCAGTGGGTGGCGAGCTGCGGAAAGAAGTCGCCGCCGTCGCCGCCTTCACCGTCGCCCGGGGTCTGGGCGGCTTCGCGGGCGCCGAAGCGCGCCACGCCGCCGACCTCGATGCGCTCGCCGTACGGCGGGTTGAGCATGATCACGCCGCCCTCGGCCGGCGGCATGCGCTGCAGGGCGTCGCCGCCGCGGAACTCGATGGCGCCCGCCACGCCCGCGCGTTCGGCGTTGCGCTCGGCAAAGTCGACCATGCGGTGCGACACGTCGGAGCCGAAGACGGCGATGGCGCTCGCATGCTGCGCGTTGGCGGCTTCATTCTTGATCGCCGCCCAGACGTGCGCCTGGAACGGCAGCAGCTTCTCGAAGCCGAAGCGCCGCAGCGAGCCCGCCGCGATGCCGCTGGCGATCTGCGCGGCCTCGATGGCGATGGTGCCGCTGCCGCAGCAGGGGTCGTACAGCGGGGCCTTGGCGACCTCGCCGGTCTCGGGGTTCCACCAGCCGCTGGCGGCCAGCATGGCGGCGGCCAGGGTTTCCTTCAGCGGGGCATCGCCCTTGTCCTGGCGCCAGCCGCGCTTGAACAGCGGCTCGCCCGAGGTGTCGATGTACAGCGTGCAGCTGTCGGTGGTCAGGTGCGCAAAGATGCGGCAATCGGGCCACTGGGTCTCGATGCTCGGGCGCACGCCATTGGCCTTGGCGCGGAAGCGGTCGGCCACGGCGTCCTTGATGCGCAGGGTGGCGAAGTTCAGGCTCTGCAGCGGGCTGTGCTGGGCCGTGGTCTCGATCTTGAAGGTCTGCTTGGGCGTGAACCAGATCTCCCAGGCCACGCCGTTGGCGATGGCGTACAGGTCGTTCTCGTTGCGGTACGGCCCATGGGCCAGTTCGACCAGCACGCGCTGCGCGAGCCGGCTGTGCAGGTTGAGCTTGAGGCCGTCGCGCCAGTCGGCGCGCACGCGCACGCCGCCGCGCAGGGTGAGCAGGTCCTGCCCGGCACGGCCGGTCAGGGCATGCACCTCCTGGGCAAGGAATTCCTCGACGCCGGCGGCGCAAGGCAGGAAAAATGAGAGATCGTTCACGGAAAGTCGGCCATCGGGAAGCCCGCTAAGGGCCCCCATTGTCGCCGGGGCTGGGGCCTTCTCTATATAGTCGATTTGCCCATGACGCCCACCCCCGCCTCCGCGGCCCCCCCGGCAGACGCCCGCGACGGCGACCACCGCTTCGCGATCCAGTGCGAAGTGCTGCGCTTGTCGATCCGCCCGCTCGGGCCGGTGCTGCTGGTGCAGTACCTGCTCAACTGCGGCGTGGCGGCGCTCTTCGCCTGGCAGTTCTCGCCGGTGCGCGCGCTGGTGTGGCTGGCGCTTGTTACCGGCGTCACGGTGATGCGCGGCTTCTTTCCCCAGCGCTTGCCCGAGCCCTTCACCCCCGCCACCCTGCGCACCGCGCAGCGCCAGCACACGCTGCGCACGGCCATCTGGGAGCTGGCGCACGGCCTGGCGGGCGTGCTGCTGTTCAACCCCGAGCGGCCCGACCTGCAGCTGCTGCTGGGCCTCATCCTCATGGGCATGACGCTGTCGTCGGCGTTCTCGGTGTCGTTCTACACGCCGGCCACGCAGCTGGCGATCACGCTGCTGCTGGCGCCGGTGATCGTCACGGGCCTGTGGCTCGGGGCGCCGGTGATGATGGCGGTCGCGGTGATCGGCATCGGCCTGACCGCGATGATGTGGAAGCTGGTGGCCGACCATTCGCGCCAGCTCGAGGAGAACATCGGCCTGCGCCTGAACGAGCGCACGCTGCGCGAACAGGCGCTGGCCGGCCTGCGCGCCTCCGAGCAGGCCCAGGCCGAGCGGCTGCGCTTCTTCTCGGCGGCCAACCACGACCTGCGCCAGCCGGTGATGGCCATCGGGCTGCAGGCCGAGGTGCTGCGCCAGCAGCTGCAGCACGGCACCGACAGCGCGGCGGTGCAGCACACAGTGGCCTCGCTCTCGCGCGCGCAGCAGGCGCTCGAGGGCCTGACCAACCAGCTGCTCGAGATCGGCCGCATCGAGGCCGCGGTCGATCCGCTGCGCCCGGCGGCGGTGGTGCTGGCGCCGCTGCTGAACGAGCTGGCGCGCCAGGCCGGCGAAGGCCGCGTCGCGGTGCGCTGCCCGGCCGAGGCGGTGGCCTGGACCGACGCGGTGGCGCTGCGCCGCGTGCTCTCCAACCTGCTGGACAACGCCCTCAAGTTCACGCCGCGCGGGCGCGTGCTGCTGGCCGTGCGGGCGCGCCGCCGGCCCGGCACCGACACCGGGCGCGCGTGGCGCGTCGAGGTGCGCGACAGCGGCATCGGCATCGCGGCCGAATCGCAGACGCGCGTGTTCGACGACTTCGAGCAGGTCGGCAACGTGGAGCGCAACCTGCAGCACGGCCACGGCCTGGGACTGGCGATCGTGCGGCGGCTGGCGGGGCAGCTGGGCATCGAGGTCGCGCTGCGTTCGGCGCCGGGCAAGGGCTCGGTCTTCAGCTTCGAGCTGCCGGCGGCCCGCCCCGGCGCGGCGGCGGTGCCGGCCCCTGCGCCCCAGGTGGCGATGGACGAGCCCGACGCCGACGCCGTGCTGCGCCCCGGCCTGGCCGTGCTGGTGGTCGAGGACAACATCGTGGTGGCCGACAGCCTCTCGGCGCTGCTGCGGCACTGGCACGTGGCGCCGCGCATCTACGCCAGCGCCGCCGAGGCGCTCGCGCTGGCCGACCTGGACGCGCTCGACGCGGCGCTGTGCGACATCCGCCTGCCCGGCGCGTTCAACGGCATCGCGCTGGCCGAGCGGCTGGCGCAGCGCAAGCCCGCGCTGACGATCGCGCTGATCTCGGCCGACATCACCGAGGCCACGCAGCAGCTGGCCGCCGCGCGCGGCTGGCACGCGCTGCGCAAGCCGGTGCAGCCGGACGCGCTGCGGCGCGTGCTGCTGCGAGCCCAGCAGCAGCAACAACCGCCGTCGTCGACGTAGCGCTCGGCGCGGGCCGGCCCCGCTGCGGTGTCATCGCTTCCGAGCTATGCTCCGCGCACAGGCCGCCGCCCCTGCCCCGATGCCCGTCGAACCACTTCCCGCCCCTGCCGTTGGCGCCGCCGCCCTGCGCGAGCCCCGCTACGGGCGGGTCGCGATGGCCTTGCACTGGCTGCTCGCGGCGATGATCGTCGGCTCGCTCGGCGTCGGGCTCTACATGACGGGCCTGCCCTTCTCGCCCCAGCGCCTGAAGCTCTACAGCTGGCACAAATGGGCCGGCATCACCATCCTCCTGTTGTCGGCGCTGCGGCTGCTGTGGCGCCTCACGCACCGCCCGCCGCCGCTGTCGGCGCGGGTGCTGGCGGCCATGCCGACCTGGCAGCGGGCGGCCCACCGCATCAGCCATGCGCTGATGTACCTGCTGTTCTTCGCGGTCCCGCTGTTCGGCTGGGCCTACAGCTCGGGCATGGGCGTGCCGGTCGTGTGGTTCGGCCTGCTGCCGCTGCCCGACCTGGTGGCGGTCGACAAGGACTTCGCCGAGGCCGTGCTCAAGCCGCTGCACCAGCGCAGCGCCTTCCTGCTGGCCGGCGTCACGCTGCTGCACGTGGCGGCGGCGCTCAAGCACCACTGGATCGACCACGACGGTCTGTTGCAACGCATGTGGCCCGCGCCACGCAAGGAATCCGCCGGATGACGACCCGTCTTTTGTGGGGCACTGCCGCCCTCCTCGGCCTCGCGCTGCACGCCGCGGCCGAGCCCATGCCGGCCCCCACCGCGAAGCTGGTGCCCGAGAAGAGCCAGATCGCCTTCGTCAGCAAGCAGATGGGCGTGCCGGTGGAGGGCAGCTTCAAGCGCTTCGACGCGCAGGTCGCCTTCGACCCGAAGAAGCCCGAGGGCGGTTCGGTCGTGCTGCAGATCGACACCGCCAGCGCCGGCTTCGGCGTGCCCATGAGCGATGCCGAGCTGCCCAAGCCGACCTGGTTCGACACCGCGCATTTCCCGCAGGCCAGCTTCCGCTCCAGCGCCATCAAGGCGCTGGGCGAGGGCCGCTTCGAGATGGCCGGCAAGCTCACCATCAAGGGCGTCAGCAAGTACGTGACGGTGCCCGTGAGCATCGTGTCGTCGGGCGGCGCGTATTCGGTCGCCACGGGCACGCTCACGATCCAGCGGCTCGACTACAAGGTGGGCGACGGCGAATGGACCGACACCTCTGTGGTCGGCAACGAGGTGCAGGTGCGCTTCAAGCTGACGCTCGCGGGCCTCGGGCCGCTGTGACGACGATTTCATTTCCCATGCATCCTTCTTCCCTTGCCATGAACAAGCTCTTCTTCGCCGCGGTCCTGTGCGCGGGCGCGGCCCTGCCCCTGGCCGCAACGGCCCAGGAATACACGGCGCCGCCGCTGGCCGCCAAGCCCGCGGGCGGGCCGGTCAAGAACGCCAGCTACGTGATCGACCCGACCCACACCTTCGTCATGTACGAGATGGGCCACTACGGCACCACCACCAACCGCGGCCGCTTCAGCACCAAGGACGGCTCGGTGCAGATCGACGGCACCGGCGCCAGCGGCAAGGTCGACATCACGATGGACATCAGCTCCATCAACACCGGCGTCGACCTGCTCAACCGCCACGTGCAGAGCAAGGACTTCTTCAACGTGGCCGAATTCCCCACCGGTCGCTTCGTGGCCGAGCGCATCGACTTCAGCGGCGACAAGGTGACCGACGTGCCCGGCACGCTCACGCTCATGGGCCAGACCAAGCCGGTGACGCTGAAGGCCGTGCGCTTCAACTGCTACCTGAACCCGCTGATCAACCGCCAGGTCTGCGGCGGCGACTTCGAGGCCACCGTGCAGCGCAGCGACTGGGGCATCACCTGGGGCCTGAACTTCGGCTTCGAGAACAAGGTGAAGCTGCTGGTGCAGGTCGAAGCCGTGAACGTGCAATGAACCCATCCCCCACCGGAGCCCACCCATGACCGACGCCCACCTCCTGTCCCTGCTCGGCATCGCCGGCGCCATGGCCGTGGGCGCGATGAGCCCGGGCCCGAGCTTCGTGATGGTGGCGCGCACGGCCGTGGCCTCGCGCAGCGACGGGCTCGCGGCCGCCCTGGGCATGGGCGCCGGCGGGCTGGCGTTCTCCATCGCGGCGCTGGCCGGGCTGCAGGCAGCGTTCCTGGCGGTGCCGGGGCTGTACCTCGCGATCAAAGCCTTCGGCGGCGCGTACCTGATCTACCTGGGCTTTCGCATCTGGCGCGGCGCGCGCCAGCCGCTCGCGATCACGCCCGACACGGACGCCTCGCCCCGCAGCCAAGGCCGCAGCGGACGCACCTTCCTGCTCGGCCTGGCCACGCAGATCAGCAACCCGAAGACGGCGGTGGTGTACGCGAGCATCTTCGCGGCCTTCCTGCCGCGCGAGGTGCCGCTGGTGCTGGCGCTCGCGGTGCCGGCCGTGATCTTCTGCATCGAGACGGGCTGGTACGCGATCGTCGCGCTGGCGCTGTCCTCGGCCGCGCCGCGCGCGGCCTACCTGCGCTACAAGACCTGGATCGACCGCGCGGCCGGTGGCGTGATGGGCCTGCTGGGCCTGCGGCTGGTGTGGTCGGCGGTGCGCGGCACCTGAGGCCCTAGAGCAGGCTCTCGGGCGTGAGCGGCGCCAGCAACTCGAGCATGGTGCGGTCCCAGAAGCCCGAGTCGGGCTCTTCGTGCAGCACGGTAGTCTTGCCGCCTTCCTCGCTGACCCATTCGATGCGCCGCGAGCCGGTGGCTCCCGCATCGGCACCTTCGGCAAAGCGCAGCCGGTAGGCGCCCTGCTGCTTGAGCACGTCGAGCAGCTTCAGGGTCTGCTGCGCCATCTCGGGGCTGCGGATGAACAGGCCGATCTCGGTGTTGTGAATCTCGGAGCGCGGATCGAAATTCATCGAGCCGACGAACAGGATGCGCTGGTCGATCACCGCCGACTTGGCGTGCAGCCGGCCCACCGACGTGCCGAACAGGCCGAGGCGCACGCTGCGCCGCGTGCGCGCGGAACTCAGCTCGTGCAGCTCGGCGCCCAGCGCCAGCATGTCGGCGCGGTAGCGGCGGTAGGCGGTGTGCACGAGCGGCTCGTCGGTGGCGGCGAGCGAGTTGGTGACCACGCTGATCTTCACGTTGCGCCCGCGGATCTCGCGCATCACCTCCAGCCCCGACGCGCCCGGGATCAGGTAGGGCGAGACCAGCGTCACCTCGCTGCGCGCGCGGCGCATCTGCTCGACCACGTTGTAGCGCACGCTGTCCACGTCGAGCAGCGGCACGCCGCCATACGACGCGGTCTTGCCGATCACGCGGTCGGGTGAATCGGCATACGCCTCGGCGGTGGTCCAGATCAGGCCGAGCTTGCCGGCATCGAGGTCGTCGGCCACGGGGCTGTAGCCGAGCAGGTCGTTGGGCGCGGGCTTGGGCGGCGGCGGCGTGGTGTCGGGGCCGGTGGCGGCGTCGAAGCGGCGCTGCAGCTCCTCGCGCGGCAGGTCGGTGTGCACGACCGCGCCGATCGGGCGCACGTGCGGGCTGTTCCAGTACTGATCGAACAGCACGCCCAGGCGCGGGATCAGCGCGCCCGTGACGAAGGTGTCGAGGTCGATGAAGTTCGGGCCGGTGGTGCGGCGGAAGTACTGGTTGCCGATGTTGCGCCCGCCCGCCACCGCCATCGCGCCGTCGGCGATGAAGAGCTTGTTGTGCATGCGCCGATTGACGCGGCTGAAGTCGAACAGCGACGCGGTGAAGCGCTTGAGCAGGCTGCCGCGCCCGGCCGGGAACGGGTTGAACAGACGCAGCTCCACGTTCGGCGTGGCGGCCAGGCCGAGCAGCAACTCGTCTTCGCCGGACGTGTACAGGTCGTCCATCAGCAGGCGCACGCGCACGCCGCGCTGGGCGGCATCGCGCAGGGTGCGCAGCAGGTAGCGGCCGGTCTCGTCGTTCTCGATCTGGTAGTACTGCACGTCGAGCGTGCGCTGCGCGCGGCGCGCCAGCTGCAGCCGCGTGTCGAAGGCGAAGTCGCCGCCGGGCATCAGGCGAAAGCCGCTGAGGTCGGGGTCGGGCTGCGAGGCCAGCGCGATCTTGCCGAGCGCAGTGTCGGTCGAGACGGCGATGGCCTTGGTGGGCGGGCGCGGTGCGTCGTCGGGCAGCGTGGCGCAGCCGGAGAACAGCAACGCCGTAGCCACAATGACAATCCCATGCCCCCAGCGCGACAGCAGGCGACGGATCATCGTGGGCTTTCTACAGGGCCTTGCGCAGGTTGGCCGGTGCGATGCGCAAGGCTTCACGGTACTTGGCGACGGTGCGGCGCGCGCACTCGATGCCCTGCTCTTTCAGCATCTCGGATATCTGGCTGTCGGACAGCGGCTTCTTGATGCTCTCCGAACTCACGAACTGCTTGATCAGCGCGCGCACCGCGGTGCTCGACGCATTGCCGCCGGTCTCGGTGCCCAGCGCCGAGCCGAAGAAGTACTTCAGCTCGACCGTGCCGAAGGGCGTGGCCATGTACTTGGCGGTGGTCACGCGCGAGATGGTCGACTCGTGCAGGCCCAGCTCGTCGGCGATCTCGCGCAGCACCAGCGGGCGCATGGCCAGCTCGCCGTGCACGAAGTAGCTCTTCTGGCGCTCGACGATGGCGTTGCTCACGCGCAGGATGGTGTCGAAGCGCTGCTGGATGTTCTTGATGAACCAGCGCGCCTCCTGCAGCCGCTGCGACAGCGCCTGGCTGCCCTCGCCCTTGTGCGACTTGAGCGCGCCGGCGTAGATGTCGTGCACGCGCAGGCGCGGCATGACCTCGGGGTTGAGCATGACGCGGAACTTCACGTTCGTGCCGCGCCCGGTCTTGGTGACGATCACGTCGGGAATGACGATGTTGCGTTCGACGTCGACAAAGCGGCGCCCCGGCTTGGGTTCGAGCCGCGCAATGACCTGCAGCGCCGAGCGCACCAGCTCTTCGTTGGTGCGCGTGAGCGTGGCCAGGCGCTTGAAGTCGCGCCGCGCGAGCAGCTCCATGGGCTGCTTGCAGATCGCGATGGCGGTCTTGCGCACGAGCGCGTCGGCCTCGGTCTCGTCTTCGCTGGCGAGCGCCTTCAGCTGGATGCTCAGGCATTCGCCGAGGTCGCGCGCACCGACGCCGACCGGCTCCAGGCTCTGCAGCAGGCCCAGCGCCACCTGGAAGTGGTGCACGAGGTCGTCGAACTGGTCGTTGTCGTCGCCCGCCAGGCCCGAGGCCAGCGCGGGCAGCGAGTCTTCGAGGTAGCCGTCGTCGTTGAGCGATTCGATCAAAAAGCGCAGCGCGGCGCAGTCGTTTTCGTTCAGGCGCAGGCTCAGCGCCTGGCGGTGCAGGAAGGACTGCAGCGACTCCTGGCTGCGCGCAAGCTCGGTGGCGTCGGCACGCTCGTCGTCGCCCAGGTTGTTCTGGCGCGCGGGTGCGTCGCTGCCCCACTCGCTGTCGTCGGGCGCCATGTCGACGGTGCCGTCGCCTTCCCAGTCGGGCTCGCGCTCGGCGATCTCGGCGGCGGGGCCGTCGGTGTCGGGGGTCGAGGTGGTGGCGTCGCTGGACGTGGAGGAAGTGCTGGCGGCGGACGGCGTGAACTCGGCCTCCCCCTCGCCCGCGTCGTCGCGCGGCACCGGCGCGTCGGCCGTGTCCAGCCCGAACTCCTCGCGCGCCGCTTCTTCCGCGGTGCGTTCGAGGAACGGGTTCTCGTCCAGCATCTGCTCCACCTCCTGGCTCAGTTCGAGCGTGGAGAGCTGGAGCAGGCGAATGGACTGCTGCAGCTGTGGCGTCAGCGCCAGATGCTGCGAGACGCGAAGGGACAGCCCTTGCTTCATGGAGACCCGACCCTCCCTTACATGCGGAAGTGCTCGCCCAGGTACACCCTGCGTACCTCGGCGTTGTCGACGATCTCCGAGGGTGTGCCTTGTGCCAGCACGTGCCCGTCGCTGATGATGAACGCGTGATCGCAGATGCCCAGCGTTTCACGCACGTTGTGGTCGGTGATGAGCACGCCGATGCCGCGCTCTTTCAGGAAACTGATGATCCGCTGGATCTCGATCACCGCGATCGGGTCGATGCCGGCGAAGGGCTCGTCCAGCAGGATGAAGCGCGGCTGCGTGGCCAGTGCGCGCGCGATCTCGACGCGGCGGCGCTCGCCGCCCGACAGCGCGAGCGCGGGCGAATCGCGCAGGTGGTCCACGCGCAGGTCGGCCAGCAGGTCGGCCAGGCGCTCTTCGGTGTGCTGCTTGGTCAGCGGCATCATGCGGCCGTTGGCGTCGGGCTCGCGCTGCAGCTCGAGCACGGCACGCACGTTTTCCTCGACCGTGAGCTTGCGGAAGATCGAGGCTTCCTGCGGCAGGTAGCTCAGGCCCATGCGCGCGCGGCGGTGAATGGGCATGTGGGCGATGGGCTCGCCGTCGATGGTGATCTCGCCGGCGTCGGCGCGCACCAGCCCGACGATCATGTAGAACGAGGTGGTCTTGCCCGCGCCGTTGGGGCCGAGCAGTCCGACGACCTCGCCTTTTTGCACATCGAGCGAGACGTCTTTCACGACCGTGCGGCTGCCGTAGCTCTTCTTGAGGCCGCGCGCCACGAGGCGGCTGCCCGGAATGCCGTCGGCGGTCTGGGTTCCTGCGGTTTCGATCACTTGCGCCCTTCCCCTTCGGTGCCGCCCAGCGTGGTGCTCGGGCGCAGCCCGGCGCCGGGCGCGGGGGTGGGAGCCGGAGCCGCGGGCTTCTTGCCGCCGGCCGCGGGTGCGGAGCCGGGCGCCGCCGGGGCCGGCGTGGCCTTCGGCGTGAGGATGGCCTTGACGCGCCCGCCGCCGCCCGCCGAGACGCCGGCGTTCGGCGGCACGAGGGAGCCGTTGACGGTGTAGGTGTCGTTGCTCTGGTCGTAGACGATCAGCGCGCCGCTGCTCTCATCGTTGGCCGTGGCGCCGATCAGCCGACGCATGACGGCGCGGCGGATGAACTTGACGTTGTCGGCGCGGCTGTCGTACTCGATGACTTCCGACTCGCCCTCGATCCACTCGTCGCCGGCGTTGCGCTTCTGCTTGTAATAGGCCAGCTTGCCGGGCGCCGCCGTGACCACGCCGTACTGGTAGCCCTCGGCGTCCTGGCGCACGTCCAGCCGCGCTCCGCGGATGATGATCGTGCCCTTCGTGACCAGCACGTTGCCGGTGAACACGCTGGTCTGTTTCAGGTCGTCGTAGCGCATCGAGTCGGACTCGATGTTCATCGGCTTGGTGCGGTCGGCGGTTTCGGCCAGGGCGCCCGAGGCGGCACCGGCCAGCAACAGCGCGCCGAAAGCCAGGCGGCCGAGGCGACGAAGGGTGGGGAATGTGGGGATGGAGGGCAATGTCATAAAGGCACGAAACTTGCTCTGAAACATTGTATGCGTGGGATGGCAATTGCCCACCGCCGCCAATGAAAAAGCCCGCCGAAGCGGGCCTTGCATTCGACCAAAAAGCAGGTCGCCGGGTCGGTCAGCCCTTCTTGGCTTCGCCGATGAGGAAGGTCGCGACCTGCAGCACCTTGGACATGCTGCCGGCGGTTTCGCCGTCCACATACCAGCGGCCCGCCACGGCCAGGGCCGGCACGCCGGCGACCTTGTAGGCCTCGGTCTGCTGCGCCGCGCGGCGGGCCTTGCTGGCCACGCCGAAGGACGCAAAGGTTTCCTTGAACTTGGCGCCGTCGAGGCCGGCACGCTCGGCCCAGGCCTGGATGTTGGCGTCGCCGTTCAGGTTCTGGCGCTGCGCGTGGATCGCGGCGAACACCTTCGGGTGGTACTCGTCGAGCTTGCCCATCGCTTCGAGCGTGAAGTACAGGCGCTGCTTGGCCTCGACGTCGTTGCCCACGAAGGGCACCGGAATGCGGCGGAAGGCCACTTCCTTCGGGGCTGCCTTGACCCAGGCTTCGAGCGAGGGCTCGAAGTCGTTGCAATGCGGGCAGTTGTACGAGAAGAACTCGACCACCTCGACCTTGCCGGCGGGTGCATCGACGGGCACACGCTTGTCGAGCACGAGGAAATCGGTGCCGGCCTTGGGGGCGCGCTGGGCATGTGCCGGAACGGCAGCCAGCGAAAGCAGCCCGATCGAAGTGGCGGCCAGCGAAAAGTCACGACGTTTCATGGAAAAGGTTCTCCTGTGGGTACCGCAGTACAGAGCCGGCGCGCCGCCGGGAGTTCCCCGTGGACGGCGCGACCGAGGCGCTGGAATTGACAAACGAGTGCGGCAGATGCCGCGCGGGCGAGAGCTTAAAGGCTGTTCAAGAAAGGCGTCGGTCAGCGCTGCACGCGCACCAGCGCCGATTCGAGACCGCCGCCGTCGAGCCGTTCCTTGAGCCGGTCGGCGTCGTCCTTCTTGTTGAACGGGCCCGCGCGCACGCGGTAGACCGTGCGACCGGCCTGCTCGCGCTCGGTGACCTTGGCCTCGACGCCCATGAGCGACAGCTTGGCGCGCTGCGCCTCGGCGTCGTCGGTGGTGCGGAAGGCGCCGGCCTGCACGAAGTACATGAAGGGATCGGCACCCGAGGACGACGGTGCGGCGGCGGCCGTGTGGCTCGGCGCGGCGGACGCGGTGGTCGTGCTGCCGCCCGCACGGGCGCGGGCGAGGTCGCCCAGCGGATCGTTCGACGGCGGCAAGGCGTTGGCTTCGGCCGGCACCGGTGCGGGGCGCGCCGGCTTGGGCGCCACCACCACGGGGGCCGGGGCGGTGACCGGCGCGGTGGCGACAGGCGGCGTGCCGGGCGCCACGGTGGCGGGCGCGCCGGTGATCGGGTTCACCGGGCCGGTGGCCGTGGCGGCCGGCGGCGTGGCGGCGGGCTTGGGCGCGCCGGCCTTGCCGGCCAGCGGCGCGTTCGGGTCCCAGTCGCGGTTCTTGCGGGCTTCGGCTTCGTCCTGCTCGGCACCGCCGCGTTGCGTCTTGTTGACGAACGGGATCGGCACCTTGGTGACGTAGACCGCGATGCCCAGGGCGACGCCCAGACCGAGCACCAGGCCGATGATCAGCCCGATGACGATGTTGCCGCGTTGTCTGCTTGTCTTCTTCATGTTCAGAGGGTGATTCACATCTTGCTCGGCGCACTGACGCCGAGGATCGCGAGGCCATTGTGCAGCACCTGCGCGCAAGCGGCGACGAGTGCCAGGCGCGCTTTCTTCAACGTTTCGTCGTCGACCAGCACACGCTCGGCGTCATAGTAGCTGTGCAGATTGGCGGCCAACTCGCGCAGGTAGAAAGTTACGTCGTGGGGCGCGAAATCCTTGGCAGCGGCCGTCAACATGCCCGGGTACTTGGCCAGTTGCAGCATCAGCGTCTGCGCTTGCGGGGCCTCCAGCGAGGACAGGTCCACCGTGCTCAGAGATGCCACGTCGCCGGCCCAGTCGCGCAGCATCTTGCAGATGCGCGCGTGCGCCATCTGCACGTAGTAGACCGGGTTGTCGTTGTTTTGCGCCAACGCCAGATCGATGTCGAAAAGGAACTCGGTGTCGGGCTTGCGGCTGAGCAGGAAGAAGCGCACGGCATCGGTGCTGGTCCACTCGATCAGGTCGCGCAGCGTGACGTAGCTGCCGGCGCGCTTGCTGATCTTGACCTCTTCGCCGCCCTTCATGACGCGCACCATGGTGTGCAGCACGTAGTCGGGGTAG
>Ga0207709_10000248_pt1 | contig 66465 bp, 66 predicted proteins | sample KBSM34metaG_FD_184397 | JGI IMG/M metagenome (GOLD analysis project Ga0207709, IMG submission 184397) | Miscanthus rhizosphere microbial communities from Kellogg Biological Station, Michigan, USA - KBS M3-4 metaG (SPAdes) (version 2) | ecosystem: Host-associated > Plants > Roots > Rhizosphere >...
AAAAACGAAATCGCCCGGCGTAAGGTCGAATCGATGATTTCGCGCCTCAAGGCCCTGGAGCAAGACTCATGAGTTCAAGCAATAGCGTTACCGTGCAGATCCTCGACAAAGAGTATTCGATCATCTGTCCCCAGGAAGAGCGCAGCAATCTGATCAGCGCCGCCCGCTACCTGGACGGCAAGATGCGCGAGATCCGCAGCAGCGGCAAAGTCATCGGCGCCGACCGCATCGCCGTGATGGCCGCACTGAACATCACCCACGACCTCTTGCACAAAGAAGAGCGCCCGGACATCCAGGCCAGCGGCTCGACCCGTGAACAGGTGCGTGACTTGCTCGATCGTGTCGATCTGGTGCTGGCCGACGATCCGGACATCCGCAAGGGCTGATTCGCCAGGCGGCTTGAGGTATACTCGCCGCACTCCCTGGGGTGCTTGCCAGTTGACGATGTCCCTGAGCCGATTTGCACTACCCTGGGGGTTGCACGTTGGGCTGGTGTGCATGTCCGCCAGACGGAAAGCCTTAAAGCCTACTGCATCCTCCACCTTGAACTTTCGGGTTCAAGGGCTAAGTCGACAGCGGCTCATCCGGGGAGCCTGATTCGAATCCGATGCCGGTGCATGCCGGCATCGGATTTTTTATGCGTGCGTTTTCGTCCCTATCCTGCCGAAGCCGAACCATGACAGAACTCTCGTTGCTGCCCCGCCCCCAACTGCGCCGCCTGCTGCGCAAGGCCCGCCGCTCACTGACACCGAGTCAGCAACGCCAGGCCGCCGAAGGCCTGTACAAGCAACTGGCACAAGACCCGCACTTTCGCCGGGCGAAACACATTTCCCTTTACCTGCCCACCGACGGTGAAATCGACCCGCGCCTGTTGCTGCGCGCCGCCCAGCGTCGGGGCAAGAAAACCTACCTGCCAGTGCTCAGTGCCTGGCCGCGGACCAAAATGGTCTTTCAGCAGATCCGCCCCGGCGAGAAGCTGCGGCCCAACCGCTTCCGCATTCTCGAGCCTCGAGTCAATCCGGCCCGTCAGCGCAAGATCTGGGCACTGGATCTGGTGTTGTTGCCACTGGTGGGATTCGACGATGTCGGCGGGCGCCTGGGCATGGGCGGCGGTTTCTACGACCGCAGCCTGGCGTATCTGGCCCGACGCCAGAAATGGCGCAAGCCGACGCTGTTGGGCCTGGCCCATGAATGTCAGAAAGTCGAACGTCTCGCGCAAGCGAGCTGGGATGTACCGTTGCAGGGAACGGTGACGGACAAGGCGTGGTATTTCGCGGGATAGACGCCGCGCGGAGCAGCGGCGTCGAAAAGGCAGTTTCAGCGTTTGAAGGCTGTCGACTGTTGTACTTGTTGCGCCACTTCAATCGGTGCATCGGCCTTGTTGGCCCACAGACTTTGCGCATAACCGGTGGTCACGACGCCCAGACCGAACAAAATCACCAAAGTCCACAGCAAATCCGGTTTGCGTTTCATCGATTGCCCCCCTCAAGGCACATCATCACGATGACAGCAGCGGTTTCCATTCGTAGGCCGTGCAGCAGCGTCAAGCTTTAAAGGCCGGCATTTTGCGACAACGTGAACCTGCGCGCAAATGCTGACGTCAACCGACCGTCGGTTTGTCATAAAATTGCCCGACAACCTGCCCAATGACCGTTTCAGGAGCACCCAACATGGCCTATTGGCTGATGAAGTCCGAGCCCGACGAACTCTCGATCAAGGGTCTGGAAAAACTGGGCAAAGCGCGCTGGGACGGGGTGCGCAACTATCAGGCACGTAATTTCCTGCGAGCGATGGCGGTGGGAGATGAGTTCTTTTTCTATCACTCCAGTTGCCCTGAGCCAGGCATTGCCGGAATCGGCAGGATCATCGAAGCCGCGTACCCGGATCCCACCGCGCTGGAGCCGGAAAGTCATTACTTCGACCCGAAGGCCACACCGGAGAAGAATCCCTGGAGTGCAATCGACGTCACTCATGTCGAGACGTTTGCCCGGGTGTTGAAGCTGGATTACCTTAAGCAGCAGACCGCGCTGGCCGAAATGCCACTGGTGCAGAAAGGTTCGCGACTGTCGGTGATGCCGTTGACAACCGAGCAGTGGGCGGCAGTACTCGACTTGCGTTGAAGTGGCCAGGTCTGCCGCTCATTTGATTGATATCAAGCGATACCGTCGTTTGAACCGTCAAACTGGACGCCACAGTCGCAGGATGCCTCCATGTCAGCGCACAGCCGCTCCTCCCTTTTATTTGCCGGATCTCTCATCGTGTTGCTGGTGGCCGCCGGTGGTTTCGGTTACTGGACATCGATGAGCAGCCGTCTGCCCGAGGGCCTGTCCTCCGGCAACGGGCGCCTGGAAGCCACGGAAGTGCAGATCGCCAGCAAGACACCCGGGCGTCTCGCCGAGGTGCTGGTCGATGAAGGCGACAAGGTCAGCAAAGGGCAGCTGCTTGCCCGAATGGATACCCGAACCCTCGAAGCCCAGCGCAATCAGGCCGAAGCCGAAGTCATACGTGCCCGAGAGAATCTGGCTGCCGCCCAGGCCAACGTGCAGTTGCGCCAGAGCGAGCAGCTGCTGGCCCAGCAGGAGCTCGGCCGGTCACAGTCGTTGTTCAAGCATGGTTTCGTCAGCGCACAGGTCATCGATCAACTGCAATCGCGCATCGGCACGGGCAACGCCGCCGTAGCGGCGGCCCGGGCGCAGGTCGCCGCCGTCAGCGCCGCCATCGGTGCGGCACAGGCCCAGGTGGCGCAATTGGCCAGTGAAATCGATGACAGCAGTTTGCGCGCACCGATCGACGGCGTGATCCAGCTACGCATGGCCGAACCCGGTGAAGTGTTGGGTGCCGGCGGTCGGGTCTTGCTGTTGATCGATCCCACTGACCAGTACATGAACCTTTACCTTTCAGCCTCCGTCGCCGGACGCCTGGCAGTGGGCGATGACGCACGGATCCTGCTGGACGCCCTGCCCGACCGGTCGTTACCGGCGAAAGTCAGTTTCGTGGCAGCCAAATCGCAATTTACCCCCAAAGAGGTCGAGACCCGCGACGAACGACAGAAACTGGTCTTTCGCGTCAAGCTGCGCCTGACAGAGCCTGGCAACGTACCGCAGGCCAAGCCCGGCATGCCTGGCGTCGGCTATGTGCGCACCGCGCCGATCGGCTGGCCGGCCAATTTGCAATGAACGGCATCGCGCTCAGGGCGAGCGCCATTGCGCACCGCTATGGCCAACGGCAGACTCTGGACGCGATCACGTTCGATCTGCCGGCGGGTACCCGCTGCGGTTTGATCGGCCCCGACGGTGCCGGCAAGTCCAGCCTGCTGGGCCTGATCGCCGGGGTAAAGGCCCTTCAGCAGGGACAACTGGAAGTCCTTGGCGGCCCGATTCAGGATCGCGCCCATCGCAACACGTTATATGCGCGCATCGCCTTCATGCCACAGGGGCTGGGTGGCAACCTGTACCCGGAACTGTCGATCCGCGAAAACGTGCAGTTTTTTTCCACGCTGTTCGGCTTGTCTGCCGACGAAAGCGAACAGCGGCTGCACAACCTGCTGCTCGCCACGGACCTGTTGAGGTTCGCTGATCGCCCGGCCGGCAAACTGTCCGGCGGCATGAAACAGAAGCTGGGGCTGTGTTGCGCATTGATCCATGAGCCGGATCTGCTGATCCTCGACGAGCCCACCACGGGTGTCGACCCTCTCTCTCGGCGGCGCTTCTGGGAGCTGATCGACGACGTGCGACGCCAGCGACCGCAACTGACACTGCTGGTTGCCACGGCCTATATGGAAGAAGCCGAACAATTCGAGCACTGTCTAATGCTCGACGGTGGCCGGATGATTGCCTCGGGCTTGAGCCGTGAGCTGGCAGCGATCACTCAAAGCGGCAAACTCGATGATGCCTTCACCCACTTTCAGGGGGACAGCCATCGCGACCCGCAACCTCTGCAAATCCCGCCTCGCACCAGCAATTCCGATATCGCCATCGAAGCCCACGAGCTGACGTTGCGCTTTGGCGACTTTACCGCAGTGGATCACGTCAGTTTCGCCATCGGGCGCGGTGAAATTTTTGGCTTTCTCGGCTCCAATGGCTGCGGCAAGACCACCACCATGAAAGTCTTGACCGGGCTGATACCAGCCAGTGAGGGCAGCGCGACGCTGCTGGGCAACCCGGTGGATGCAAGGGATCTGGCCACGCGCAAGCGGGTCGGTTTCATGTCCCAGAGCTTTTCGCTGTATGGCGAACTCAGCGTCCGGCAGAACCTTGATCTGCACGCACGTCTGTTCGACCTGCCCAAGACAGAGAGCGCCCCGCGCATCGACGCCTTGATTCAGCGCTTCGATCTGCACGGCGTCGCCGATCAGCCGTCAGGCGCCTTGCCACTCGGGTTGCGTCAACGCCTGTCATTGGCCGTCGCCGTTTTGCATCGCCCGGAAGTACTGATACTGGATGAGCCGACGTCCGGCGTCGATCCGGCAGCACGGGACGACTTCTGGCGACTGTTGATCGAGCTGTCCCGCGATCAGGGCGTGACCATTTTCCTCTCAACCCATTTCATGAACGAAGCGCAGCGATGCGACCGCATCTCCCTGATGCATGCGGGCCGGGTACTGGCCTGTGATACGCCGGCCGCCCTGCAGCAGCAATTCAATGGCCAATCCCTGGAGGCTGCGTTCGTGACCTGTCTCGAACAGGCCCAGGGCATCACCGAAGCGCAGCCGGCACCCGAACCGCCGCCGGCCGCGATGGCCCCGGCCATGTCCGTCACGGAACACGGTTTCAGCTTCGGGCGTCTGGCGGCGGTGGCCAGCCGGGAAGGCAAGGAATTGCTGCGCGACAAAGTGCGCCTGGCGTTCGCCCTGCTGGGCGCCATTTTCATGATGGTGATTTTTGGCTACGGGATTTCCCTCGACGTGGAAAATCTTGCCTTTGCCGTGTACGACCAGGATCAGACCCCCCAAAGCCGTGCCTACCTGGAGGCCTTTCGCGGCTCGCGCTACTTCGCCGAACAGCCGGCCATTCAAGATGCGCAGGTCCTGCACCGACGTCTGCAACGTTCGGAAATCAAACTGGCGCTGGAGATCCCGCCCGGATTCGGCCGCGACCTGTACGCCGGGCGTCGGCCGACGGTGGCGGCCTGGCTGGATGGCGGCATGCCGTTTCGCGCGGAAACCAGTCGCAACTACGTCGAAGCCGTCCATCAGGCCAATCTTGAGCAACTGGCCGAACAGAGCAGCCCCGCGCTCAACCGTCAGGCCGCCGCCAGCCTGGAAACCCGTTTTCGTTATAACCAGGATGTGGTCAGCGTCAACGCGATCGGCCCAGGTGTGATGGCGCTGATCCTGGCGTTCATTCCGGCGATGCTGACGGCCCTCGGCATCGTGCGTGAGAAAGAGCTGGGCTCGATCACCAACTTCTACGCCACACCCCTGACGCGGCTGGAGTTTTTGCTGGGCAAGCAGACGCCTTATCTGCTGGTCAGCCTGGTCAACCTGGCCGTCCTGGTAGCCATGAATCGCTGGCTGTTCGGCGTACCGTTCAAGGGCAGCGGGCTGACCCTCGCTTTCGGCGGGCTGCTTTATGTACTGGCCACCACCAGCATGGGGCTGCTGATCTCGGCGTTCACCCGAACGCAGATCGCGGCGATTCTCGGCACCATGATCATTACCAGCCTGCCGACCATTCAGTTTTCCGGGCTGATCGTGCCGCGCTCGTCACTGGAGGGCGCCGCCGCCGTGATGGGCATGCTGTTCCCGGCCGGCCACTTCCTCGATATCGCGGTAGGCACGTTCACCAAAGCACTGGATCTGCGACAGCTCTGGCCGCAATGCCTGGCGCTGTCCGCCTTCTTCATAGGGTTCACCGGACTGAGCCTGGTCATGTTGAAAAAGCAGGAGGCCTGATGCACAAGTTCGCGCATATCCTGCGATTGGGGCTCAAGGAACTGACGAGTCTGCGCCACGACAGCGTGTTGCTACTGTTTCTGTTCTACGCCTTCACCGTAGCCATCTACATGCCGGCCGCGGGATCGGTAATCGGTGTGCATAATGCCAGCGTGGCGATAGTCGACGAGGATCACAGCGCTCTCTCCCGCCAATTGGCCCAGGCGCTGCAACCTCCGGAGTTCCAGCCCCCCGTCCCGCTGCGCTACGAACAACTGGATGAAGCCATGGATAGTGGCCAGTACACGTTCGTCATCAATATTCCGGCCCGCTTCCAGACCGACCTGCTCGCAGGCCGTCAACCGGCCGTGCAAGTCAATGTCGATGCCACCGCCATGAGCCAGGCGTTCATGGGCGCCGGCTACATCGGCCGGATATTCCAGCGCGAGCTGTTGGCTTATACCGGCCAGGGTAATGCGCAGGCCTATGCCCCGGTGCAGCTGACGACCCGTGCCCTGTTCAATACCAACCTGGAGGGTGGCTGGTTTCTGGCCGTGATCCAGATCGTCAACAACATCACCATTCTGGCGATCATCCTGACCGGCACCGCACTGCTGCGGGAACGCGAACACGGCACCCTTGACCATTTGCTGGTGCTGCCGCTGACCGCGCTGGAAATCATGCTGGCGAAAATCTGGAGCAATCTGCTGGTGGTGGTGCTGTGCACCTGGCTGTCGCTGGAAGTGATCGTCAAAGGCGCGCTGGGCGTGCCGTTGTCCGGCTCGTTGAGCCTGTTTTTGCTGGTCACGGCTGTTTATCTGTTCGCCAGCACCGCGCTGGGTATCTTCCTGGCAACGCTGGCGCGTTCGACACCGCAGTTCGGCCTGCTGGCCATCCCGGTGATTATTCCGATGTTGCTGCTGTCGGGCGGCAGCACGCCGCTGGACAGCATGCCGCAATGGCTGCAATGGGTCATGCAGGGATCGCCGTCCACTCATTTCGTCAGCCTCGGTGCCGCGATTCTGTTCCGCGACGCCGGGCTGAGTGTGGTCTGGCCAGACTTGCTGGCCCTGACCGTCATCGGATTGCTGTTCTTCTTCATCGCCCTGGCGCGCTTTCGCAAGAGCCTGGCGTCCTGAACCGCAGCCGCGATGCTTATTGAATGATCAGGTTGTTGAACAACAGATCCTCGACCACCGGTTTGCCGGTCTCGTCATTCATCACTTGCTGGGTCTGCTTCAAGGCTTCCTGACGCAGTTTTTCCTTGCCTTCGATGCTGCCCATCGCATCGGTGGTCTGCTGAGTGAACAGCGCCACCAGTTGATTGCGGATCAGCGGCTCGTTGGCCTTGACCAGTTTGGTCGCTTCCTCACCCGTCACCCGCAACGCCACGTCGGCCTTGTAGACCTTGAGTTTCGGCGTGCCGTCCAGCCCGTAGTTGCCCACGAACGGCGGGCTCAGGGTGATGTAGTTGACCTTCGGCGCCTCGCCCTCTTTGGCTTCTTCGGCCAGCGCTGCCACAGGCAGAGACAGGGCCAGCAACAACATGATCCACGCTTTCACAATTCGCTCCTTATCCGGTTTGCGGCCTAGCATAACGACCCGCCGCGCAAGCACAAGCTTATGGCGGACTATCAGGGCCGGGCATGCTCGTTGACCCGTTGACTGCCACACCTACACTTATCGGCCATCACTCCCAAAGGAATAGCCCTGATGAAAGCCGTGCTGTGCAAAGCCTTCGGTCCTGCCGAATCGCTGGTGCTGGAAGACGTCGCCAGTCCTGTCGCCAAGAAGAATGAAATCCTGCTGGACGTGCACGCCGCCGGGGTCAACTTCCCGGACACGCTGATCATCGAGGGCAAGTACCAGTTCAAGCCGCCCTTCCCGTTCTCGCCGGGTGGCGAAGCCTCCGGCGTGGTCAGCGCGGTGGGTGAAAAGGTCAGCCACTTGAAAGTCGGTGACCGGGTCATGGCCCTGACCGGCTGGGGCAGCTTCGCCGAGCAGGTGGCGGTGCCGGGCTATAACGTGCTGCCGATTCCGCCGTCGATGGACTTCAACACCGCCGCCGCGTTCAGCATGACCTACGGCACCTCGATGCACGCCCTCAAACAGCGCGGCAACCTGCAACCGGGCGAAACCCTGTTGGTGCTCGGTGCCTCCGGCGGCGTCGGGCTCGCAGCCGTCGAGATCGGAAAAGCCATTGGCGCCCGGGTCATTGCCGCCGCCAGCAGCGCCGAGAAACTCGCCGTGGCCAAGGCGGCCGGTGCCGACGAACTGATCAACTACAGCGAAACCAGCCTCAAGGACGAAATCAAGCGCCTGACCGACGGTCAGGGCGCCGACGTGATCTACGACCCGGTCGGCGGCGACCTGTTCGACCAAGCCATCCGCGCCATCGCCTGGAACGGCCGCCTGCTGGTGGTCGGTTTCGCCAGCGGACGCATCCCCGAACTGCCGGTCAACCTTGCATTGCTCAAGGGTGCGGCGGTGCTCGGCGTGTTCTGGGGCTCCTTCGCCCAACGCCAGCCACAGGACAACGCCGCGAACTTCCAGCAATTGTTCGCCTGGTTTACCGAGGGCAAGCTGAAACCGCTGGTGTCGCAAGTCTATCCGCTGAGCGAGGCGGCACAGGCGATCAATGATCTGGGGCAGCGCAAGGCTGTGGGCAAGGTTGTGGTGCAGGTTCGTTGATTCAATCGGCGATCCGGACGCGGTCCGGATCGCCATTCTTTCCGCCCGGCACTACAGCAACTGGCGGACTTCCTCCGGCAAAAACCTCGTGAATCTGCTCACTGGCCACTGCCGACAACGCCAGACGACGCCCTCCACGCTTCGGTTCAGCCGGGCAATCAACGCCAGCCTTTTGTCCTCCGACAGTTGTGACTGGAAGACGCCACTCGACAGGTGGCTACGGAGATAGTGAAACGGCGCGGAATCGATCCACGCATACTCGGGCATATGATTGAGGTGTGCGTTCAACTCTCGGCATTTCAATTGTTGAACCCATTGGTGAGCACCTTCCGGCGCCTCGAGGCGAAATATCATAGGAGCAACTATTTCCTGAGCGGCTGGCTTCTTGTCGTCAACCTTCCACGGTTTGAACCTCCACTGAGCTATTGCCTCTCTGACCGCTTGCGCCAGCTCCGGATGATCACTGCGCAGAATGGCGATTTCGCTCACGGAGCCATCCGCCTTGGCGGTGAATCCGACCTTTACGTCACCGGTAATTCCCGCTCTGGATAACGCACGTGGGTAAATCGGCTTGGGATTGTGTTCCGGAATCAGAAACACTTCTCCAGCCTGAGCCGGGAGAGTCACCAACAAAAAAACTGCTATGGCCCATCGCATGATTTCCGTTCCTTTTGCACTGATATGCCCTGTCGGCAACAACACAAAGGTTACGGAGTAATGATTTACCACTGAATGGCGCAGCTTCTGCGTTGGATGCAGGACATTGCCTAAGCTGCGAAGGGAAATTGAGTAAAAACGCTGCGCAAATGTGCCTGGGTAACTTTTCTGACGGACTACTCCCTCGGAATGTCGTCCTCAGCATCGCCCGGCAACAGGTGCTCCAGAACCTTCCGGCTATCGGCCTTGATAATCCGGCCCTTGTCATCGAAGCGCAGCACGAGCATCCAGTCGTAAACCTCGTCCGGCCATTTTTTCTGGCCCATCAGGGCCGTGCTGTCGCCACCGAACGCACTGATCAGCTTGTTGATGTGCCCATGGTGCCAGGCGATCAGGATCACCGGCGCCTGATTGCTCTTGCGCAACAGCTTGACCAGTTCATGTACGTCGCCATTGATGTAAGGCTGTTCGATAGACAGGTTCAGACGCTCGGCCAGCGGGGTCAGGGTCAAACGTGAGCGGGAGCTCTCGGGGCTGTCGCCGGCGGCAATCAGCCGTTCCGGGGTCAGCGCCTGGCCATCGAGCGTCAATGGATTGAAATAATCGACATAAGCGCGGGCCCGTTCTTCACCCCGGGCATTGAGTACCGAGCCCTCGATCGGCTTTTCCGCATGACGGATGATCAGCACCGTGGCATTGCGCAAACCGGACTGCGCAGGGTGATCGGTGTAAATCAAGGTCAGCGCCGCCACGGCGATTACTGCCGCCGCCAATAATCGGCGCATCAACATGCGAACCCTCAAAGCCATCATTCATCTCTGCAGAACAGTCGGTCGACGGATCGCGAGTCTAAGCTGCGCGATGTTCACAAGTGGTGAAAACGCCCCGTTCTTACAGCTGAGCGACAGGTTCGTAAAAGAACGTGCGACTTCCAACATTTTCCGCTGTTTTGCCGATGCGAACCGGTGCTATTTTCGGTAACGAAACTGTAACATTCGCATCCGCAGTCAAAACAAGAAATCTGGAGCTCTTGAATGTTTGCTTTCTTTCGTCCTGCCGCACATCAGGCTCCATTGCCTGAAGAAAAAATCGACAGTACCTACCGACGTCTGCGCTGGCAGATCTTCGCCGGTATCTTCTTTGGCTACGCGGGTTACTACCTGCTGCGCAAGAACTTCTCCCTGGCCATGCCGTACCTGATCGACGAGGGTTACACCCGTGGCGAACTGGGTCTGGCGATGTCGGCCATCGCGATCGCCTATGGTCTGTCCAAGTTCCTCATGGGCCTGGTCTCCGACCGTTCCAACCCGCGCTACTTCCTGCCCTTCGGCCTGCTGGTCTCGGCGGGGGTGATGTTCATTTTCGGTTTCGCGCCCTGGGCGACGTCCAGCGTGACCATGATGTTCATCCTGCTGTTCATCAACGGCTGGGCCCAGGGCATGGGCTGGCCGCCGAGCGGACGGACCATGGTGCACTGGTGGTCGCAGAAGGAACGCGGCGGCGTGGTATCCGTATGGAACGTGGCGCACAACGTCGGTGGCGGCCTGATCGGCCCGCTGTTCCTGATCGGCATGGGCCTGTTCAACGACTGGCACGCAGCGTTCTACGTACCGGCGGCGGTGGCTCTGGCGGTGGCGGCATTTGCCTTCATCACCATGCGTGACACCCCGCAATCGGTCGGTCTGCCACCGATCGAGAAGTACAAGAACGATTACCCGGAAGGCTACGACGCCAGCCACGAAGACGAATTCAGCGCCAAGGAAATCTTCGTCAAATACGTGCTGCGCAACAAAATGCTCTGGTACATCGCCCTGGCCAACGTCTTCGTCTACCTGCTGCGCTACGGCGTGCTGGACTGGGCGCCGACCTATCTCAAGGAAGCCAAGCACTTCGACGTCGACAAGACTTCGTGGGCGTACTTCTTTTATGAGTGGGCGGGCATTCCGGGCACGCTATTGTGCGGCTGGATGTCGGACAAGATCTTCCGTGGCAACCGTGGCCTGACCGGCATGGTGTTCATGGCGCTGGTGACCGTCGCGACTTTGGTTTACTGGCTGAACCCCGCCGGCAACCCGACCATCGACATGATCGCGCTGTTCTCCATCGGCTTCCTGATCTACGGCCCGGTGATGCTGATCGGCCTGCAGGCGCTGGAGCTGGCGCCGAAGAAAGCCGCCGGTACTGCGGCAGGCTTCACCGGCCTGTTCGGTTATCTGGGTGGTTCGGTCGCGGCCAGTGCCGCGATGGGCTATACCGTGGACCACTTCGGCTGGGATGGCGGTTTCGTGCTGCTGGTGGGCGCTTGCCTGCTGTCGATGGCCTTCCTGGCCCCGACCCTGTGGCACAAACAGGTCGCCAGTCAGAGCCGCGAAGCAGTCGCCTGATCGGCTTTTGACTTGCAGCGCTTGAGCCGCGCCTCCAGATTCCGGTCTGGCATGGCGTGGCTACGCAGGGCGTGGGCGGTCTGCTCGACATAATCGCGAGTGGTGCCGTAACGCCCGCAAGCGCTTTCGAACACCTGGCTCAGCACATGATCCGGCAGATTGCCGGCATAGCTGGGCAGGTGTCGCTCCAACACAAATCCCAGGGCCTGCACCTGGCTGCCATCTTCGAGCCGGCAGTTGAGCCAGTGCGGGCGATAGGACGGGAACGGCATCTCGCGTTTCCACAGCGCATACAGCGCACTGTCGAGGTTGTCTTCCGGCAACCGATAGGCAAAGCCGCTGCACGAGCCACCGCGATCCAGACCGAATACCAGCCCCGGCATTTCCGGCGTACCGCGATGTTCGTGGGACCACAGGTACAAGCCGCGATGGTAGCCATGCACCCGCCCGCGCACCCGCTCCACCGCCGAACATTCCGGCCGCCAGATCAACGAACCATACGCGAACAACCAGACCGGCCCGCCCTTGTGGCGTGCCATGGTCGATTGCATGGAAGCGAGAAGTTGTTCGTGAGTCAGCTGCGGCCCCAGGTCGAGCCGCGGAGGGTAAGCCAGATTCAGAAAAGCAGATTCAATGGCTGTCATGACGGAAGTATTCGGCCCCGCAAGTATTACAAGATGTAAGCGCAATTCGCTTGATAGAACATATAGCAGTAACTGTAAAACGAAAAGTGCTAAAGGATGTATGACACCTTTGATAGCGCTGATACGGGGTTATCCGCGAGGGCTATCTTGTTTGATATAGCCTAATACCATTGCGCAGATATCTTAAATACCCGAATGAAATATCGTTAAGCCCTCTCTTCGTTCAGGTTTCGTTCATGAAACCCCGGGATTTTTCCTACTAAAATTTCGGACTTTCCATATTTACCGTCGCTGAACGCCTACGTACAACGGCTTTCCTCTGGCGCAAGCCAACCGTTCAACCGAGGCTGCACGATGAACACACCAAGGCTTTTGGCCGCACTGTTATTGATTCAGACCGGCCAGGCACTGGCCGCCGATGATTCGCAAGAGGACAAGGGGTTCTGGTATGCACAGACCAGTGTCTATACCAAACATTACTCACCCGACCCCGAACACAACAATCATCAGGACTTGATCGGTATCGAACGCAATCAGGCGTCTGGCTGGGTATTTGGCGGGGCAACTTTCCGTAATTCATTCAGCCAGCGTTCAAACTATGCCTATGCCGGCAAACGCTTCGAGAGCGCCAACTATCCGGTGTACGTGAAACTCACGGGCGGGTTGCTGCAGGGCTATCGAGGTGACTACAAGGACAAGATCCCGCTCAATCACTTCGGCGTGGCACCGGTGATCATTCCGTCGGTTGGCACCCACTATGGCCCACTGGGCGCCGAGCTGGTGTTTCTCGGCGCCAATGCGGCCATGGTGACGACGGGCGTGCGGTTCTAGGAAGGCTCAAGAGCGAGGCGCGTATGCAAACACATCGGCGCGCATCTGGTGGGCATCCATCCCCGCCTCCACCAGCGCATCCAGCGTGCCATAGACCATCGCCGGCGAACCGCTGGCGTAGACATGCAGCGATTTCAGGTCCGGGAAATCCTCACACACCGCCTCATGCAACATCCCGCAGCGCCCTTCCCAACCGCATTGATCGCTGACGACCTTGTGCAGGAACAGGTTGGGCAGCTTCAGCCATTCGTCCCAATGCTCGATTTCGTAGAAATCTTCCGGACGACGCACGCCCCAGTACAAATGCACCGGATGCTTGAAACCGTTGGCCCGGCAATGTTCGATCAGGCTGTGGATCTGGCCCATGCCGGTGCCGGCGGCAATCAATACCAGCGGTCCGTCCGGCAATTCCGCGAGATGGGTGTCGCCGAACGGCAGCTCGACCCGCACCATGGCGTTGCGCTGCAGTTGCTCGATCAGGCTCAGGGCACTGGCTTCACGCGCCAGGACATGGATTTCCAGATCTCGCCCACCGTGGGGCGCAGAAGCCATGGAAAAGGCTGACTTCTCGCCGTTCTCGCGCTCGATCATCAGGTACTGACCGGCGTGATAACGCGGCGGCTTGCCGGCCGGCGCACGCAGGCGCACGCGCCAGGTATCGCCACCGACGTCCCGGCATTCGATGACCTGACACGACAGGCTGCGCACCGGCAGTTCTCCCAGCGCAAGCACGCCATCCCACAGCAGGATGCAGTCTTCCAGCGGCTTCGCTATGCAAGTGTAGAACTCGCCGTGGTCATGCACCTTGCCGGCCTGTTCGACCCGGCCTTCCACCAGCAGCGCTGCGCACACGTGACAATTGCCGTTGCGACAGCTTTGCGGGCATTCATAGCCCAGGCGTCGCGCACCATCGAGAATCCGCTCTCCGGGCCGTATCTCGAGCACGGCTCCGGAGGGCTGCAGGGTTACACGCATCAATCTATTCCTAACTGATTCCAGATGGCATCGATCCGTTGGGTGACGGCATCATCCTTGACGATGACACGGCCCCACTCGCGAGTGGTTTCGCCCGGCCACTTGTGGGTGGCATCCAGGCCCATCTTCGAGCCGAGTCCCGACACCGGCGAGGCGAAGTCGAGGTAGTCGATCGGCGTGTTGTCGATCATCACCGTGTCGCGCTTGGGGTCCATGCGCGTGGTGATGGCCCAGATCACGTCGTTCCAGTCCCGCGCGTTGATGTCGTCGTCGGTGACGATAACGAACTTGGTGTACATGAACTGTCGCAAAAACGACCAGACACCCAGCATCACGCGCTTGGCGTGGCCCGGATACGACTTCTTCATCGTCACCACGGCCATGCGGTACGAGCAGCCTTCCGGCGGCAGGTAAAAATCGGTGATCTCCGGAAATTGCTTCTGCAGGATCGGCACGAACACTTCGTTCAGCGCCACGCCGAGAATCGCCGGCTCATCCGGCGGACGGCCGGTGTAGGTACTGTGGTAGATCGGTTTGATTCGGTGGGTGATACGCTCGACGGTGAACACCGGGAAGCTGTCGACTTCGTTGTAGTAACCGGTGTGGTCGCCGTACGGGCCTTCGTCGGCCATCTCGCCCGGGTGGATCACGCCTTCAAGGATGATTTCGGCAGTGGCCGGCACTTGAAGGTCGTTGCCACGGCACTTCACCAGCTCGGTGCGACTGTCGCGCAACAGACCGGCGAAGGCGTATTCGGAGAGGCTGTCCGGCACCGGGGTGACGGCGCCGAGAATGGTCGCCGGATCCGCGCCGAGGGCCACGGACACCGGGAACGGCTGGCCCGGGTGCTTCTCGCACCACTCACGGAAGTCCAGCGCACCGCCACGGTGGCTGAGCCAGCGCATGATGACTTTGTTGCGGCCGATCACTTGCTGACGGTAGATGCCAAGGTTCTGCCGGTCCTTGTTCGGGCCTTTGGTGACCGTCAGGCCCCAGGTGATCAGTGGGGCCACGTCGCCCGGCCAGCAGGTCTGCACCGGCAGCATTGCCAGATCAACGTCATCGCCTTCGATGACGACTTCCTGGCAGGGTGCGTCTTTGACGACTTTCGGCGCCATCGCAATGATCTTGCGAAAGATCGGCAGCTTCGACCACGCGTCCTTCAAGCCCTTCGGCGGCTCCGGCTCCTTGAGGAACGCCAGCAGCTTGCCGATTTCGCGCAGCTCGCTGACCGACTCGGCACCCATGCCCATGGCAACCCGCTCGGGGGTGCCGAACAGGTTGCCGAGCACCGGAATGTCATAGCCGGTCGGCTTCTCGAACAGCAGCGCCGGGCCCTTGGCCCGCAGTGTGCGGTCGCACACCTCGGTCATTTCCAGCACCGGCGAGACGGGAATCCGGATGCGTTTCAACTCTCCGCGCTGCTCAAGCTGCTGCACGAAATCCCGAAGATCCTTGAATTTCATTGATGATGGCACCCTCAAAATAGGCGTACATCCTACCTGCTATGCCGGTCGCTGGCAGCCCGTCACTGCTTACTTGGCTGCATTCACCTGGCCTTTTGCGAGTTTTTTCCCGGACTGAAGACCGACAAACAACGGTTCAAGGATCGGTGCCACCAGGCGTGCGCCGACCTCCGAAAGGTGATTGTCATCGGTGTACAGGGAGTAGCCATCGAGCTCGGCGCGGCACAGACCGCTTTCGTCGCACAACCGAGACGCCGGGTCGATCACCCGTACCGCCGGATCCTTCGCCAGTTGGGCGAACAACTGGCTGATGAAGGCCTGGCGCTTGTGATGCTCGTCGACACTCTGGCCAACGCCCTCTACCGAGTGATCCAGCATCGCCAGCCGTGTGAGCCGATACGGTGGGCTGAAGGCCTGCAACGGCGCCTCCTTCACCAGCCAGACCCGGTGGCCGCCAGCGCGCAGTTGCGCGACCCGCGCCCGCAGACCGACGGCCAGACGCTGTTCGGCGGCGCTGCGGTCATATTGGCCGTCGCTTGTTCTGAGCACATGACCGAGATCACCTTTGGCATCGCCGTACAGATAGAGACTCCAGCGTGCGACCAGCACCACATCACTGACCCGCTGCGCGCTCAAACCTTGCTCGACCCGTCGGTTGAAACGCGCACAAACCCCGTCATGCTCCAATCCTTCAACCGGGATACAACCGGGAGAACTGGCGAGATTCACGCTCACCCCGTGGGCTTTCGCGCCGTCGTCGAATATCGGAATCAGCGCCGTGGCATGACTGTCCCCCCAGACCATGGCCTGAGTCGGCAGGTTCTCCACACCGTAATGACAGAACAGTTTGTCGTCCGGCGTCTTGTCGTCCGCCAGGCATGCCATCAGCTCCGGGCGCCATTCGCGCCCCTTGGCGTATTGCAGTGCCTGTTCGGACAGGCGCCACGGCAAACCGTCGGTCCAGCGCAACGCCTGCCCGGCCAGCCCGATCACCAGGATGCCGCACAAGCCCGCCAGCAGAATCTGCCGGCGTCCGGCGAGCAAGCGTCGTTCGCGAAACGGCGTCTCGACGAACTTCCACGACAGATAGCCCAGTACCAGGGTCAACAGGATCAATCCTGCGATATCCAGCGCGCCGGGTTCTTCAACGCTGGCGTAGCTGGAAAACACGAATACCGGCCAATGCCAGAGATACCAGGAATAAGAGATCAGACCGAGACCGACCATCACCCGACTGCTCAAAAAGCGCCCCACTGCCGTTTCGCGATGACCGTTGGCCAGAATCAGCAGCACCACGCCCAACACCGGCAACAACGCGGTCGCACCCGGGAACGGCGTCGACTTGTCATAGACGAACACCGCGAACAGGATCAGCCCCATGCCCGACAGGCTCAACAGCTGCGCTGCCAACGGTTTCAAACGCCACGCCTGTTTCGGCGCCACCGCCAGCATGGCACCGGCCAGCAACTCCCAGGCTCGCATCGGCAGCAGGAAGAAAGCTTTCTCCGGGTGGTGATTGATTGCCCACACACTCAGCCCGAAGGACAGCAGCAATAGACCGAACAGCGCCAGTCGCCAGTGTTTCAGCCGGCTCGACAGCAGCGTCAGCAACAACGGGAACACAATGTAGAACTGTTCCTCCACCGCCAGCGACCAGGTGTGCAGCAGTGGCTTGAGATCGGACGCGACGTCGAAATAGCCGTCCTGACGCATGAACAGGATGTTCGAGACAAAGGTCACCTGGTAGCGCACCGACCGCCCCAGCTCCTCGTAGTCCTTGGGTGCCAGCAGGAACCAGCCCACCGCCATCACGGCGATGATCATTGCAAACAGTGCCGGCAGAATCCGCCGGGCACGCCGGGCCCAGAACTCGACGAAGCTGAAACGCCCTGCCTGGCGCTGGTTCCAGATGATCGAGGTGATCAGGTAGCCGGAAATCACGAAAAACACGTCCACGCCGACAAAGCCGCCGGTGAACCCCGGGACGCCAAAGTGGAACAGCACCACGGCAATCACCGCGACTGCCCGCAAGCCGTCGATATCCCTTCGATAAGCGAGTGTGCTCATAAATCTTTAATGCCAATCATTTGGTTGTTTTTTGTACAGCCTCAGTCGCTGCGTGTTGTTTTGCCAACTCACTGACCTTACCAGATCGCAAACCTCCCATCGTCCGGACAAAAAACAGGCAAAAAAATGGCGCCCCCTCAGGGACGCCATTTCTGGACTCGACCGACGATGTTACTTGCGCTTCATCGACAGGAAGAATTCGTCGTTGGTCTTGGTCGTTTTCAGCTTGTCGACCAGGAACTCGATGGCCGCCACTTCGTCCATCGGGTGCAGCAGCTTGCGCAGGATCCACATACGCTGCAGTTCGTCGTCGGCGGTCAGCAACTCTTCGCGACGAGTACCGGACTTGTTGATGTTGATGGCCGGGAATACACGCTTTTCGGCGATGCGACGGTCCAGTGGCAGCTCCATGTTGCCGGTGCCCTTGAACTCTTCGTAGATCACTTCATCCATCTTCGAACCGGTTTCAACCAGCGCGGTGGCGATGATGGTCAGCGAGCCGCCTTCTTCGATGTTACGCGCGGCACCGAAGAAACGCTTCGGCTTCTCCAGGGCATGGGCATCGACACCACCGGTCAGCACCTTGCCAGAGCTCGGGATCACGGTGTTGTAGGCACGGGCCAGACGGGTGATGGAGTCGAGCAGGATCACCACGTCCTTCTTGTGCTCGACCAGGCGCTTGGCCTTCTCGATCACCATTTCAGCAACCTGCACGTGACGGGTCGGCGGCTCGTCGAAGGTCGAGGCAACCACTTCGCCGCGCACGGTGCGCTGCATTTCGGTCACTTCTTCCGGACGTTCGTCGATCAACAGCACGATCAGGTGAACTTCAGGGTTGTTACGGGCGATGTTCGCTGCGATGTTCTGCAGCATGATCGTTTTACCGGCTTTCGGCGGTGCAACGATCAGACCACGCTGGCCTTTGCCGATCGGGGCGCACAGGTCGATGACTCGACCGGTCAGGTCTTCGGTGGAACCGTTGCCGGCTTCCATCTTCATGCGCACGTTCGGGAACAGCGGGGTCAGGTTCTCGAAGAGAATCTTGTTCTTCGCGTTTTCCGGACGATCGAAGTTGATCGTGTCGACCTTGAGCAGGGCGAAATACCGCTCGCCTTCCTTCGGAGGGCGGATCTTGCCAACGATGGTGTCACCGGTGCGCAAGTTGAAACGGCGGATCTGGCTCGGCGAGACGTAAATGTCGTCAGGACCGGCGAGGTAGGAAGCGTCAGCGGAGCGCAGGAAGCCGAAGCCGTCCTGGAGAATCTCCAGCACGCCATCACCGGAGATTTCCTCACCGCTTTTAGCGTGCTTTTTCAGCAGGGAGAAAATCACGTCCTGCTTGCGCGAACGGGCCATATTTTCTATGCCCATCTGTTCGGCCAATTCGAGCAGTTCGGTAATCGGCTTTTGCTTGAGTTCAGTCAGATTCATATAGGAATGACGTAATCATTTATGGAGGGGGGAAATTAAGCTTTTGGCTTAATGAGGCCGCGCCGCGGAGAAGGCGACAGGATCGCGTACTTGTTCGAAAAGGAGTGCGTCGGCGACGGCTAGCAGGGGGCAGTGGAGAAACCAGTGCGGGGCCGAATGTACCACCTGAGTTTCGGAGCGTCTAGCCCTGAATACGCAAAAAGCCCCGCAATTTGCGGGGCTTTTTGAGGACAATCTTTACCGCGACGCTTAGATGTTGGCGTCGAGGAAAGCAGCCAGTTGCGACTTCGACAGGGCGCCGACCTTGGTCGCTTCCACGTTGCCGTTCTTGAACAGCATCAGGGTAGGAATACCCCGTACGCCGTGCTTGGCAGGGGTTTCCTGGTTTTCGTCGATGTTCAGCTTGGCAACGGTCAGCTTGCCTTTGTAAGTCTCTGCAATCTCGTCCAGAACCGGAGCGATCATTTTGCAAGGGCCGCACCATTCAGCCCAGTAGTCGACCAGGACAGCGCCTTCGGCCTTGAGTACGTCGGCTTCGAAGCTAGCGTCGCTAACGTGTTTGATCAGATCGCTGCTCATGGAATTCTCCAGGTTGTAAGCAAAAAAACGTGGCCCATCATAGCCGCCCTTCCCTTGTTCAGGAAGCCGCAGATGATTGAGTCTTGCTATGGCACTCGATGAGTTTGGGTATAGCTCAAGTCACGCACCGGCGGGGGCGATGAAGGCGATTCCGGTGCGCAGGGCTGCGTTGCGCACGTGCTCCTGCATGGCTTTCTGCGCGGCGGCGGAGGCCCGGCGGGCCAGGGCGCGGAGGATCTTGCGGTGTTCCTGCCAGGTTTCCATGGCCCGCTCGGCGCGGATGAACGGTAGTTTCTGGCTTTCCAGAAAGATGTCGGCGCTGGCGGTGAGGATGCTCAGCATCGCCTGATTGCCGCTGGCCAGCAGAATCCGCCGGTGGAATTCGAAATCCAGTCTCGCCGCTGCCTCGAAGTCGCCGGCACGCAGCTGCTCGCGCATGGCGGCGACGTTGTCTTCCAGTTCGTCCAGATCAAACGTGCTCAGCGTCACCGCCGCCAGACCGGCCGCAAACCCTTCCAGCGCATAGCGCAACTGAAAGATTTCCAGCGGCGAAGCCTGGGCTGCAAACGGCCAGGCCGGTGCACCCTCACCGCGCGGCAACTCGACCGGCGCCTGCACGAAAACGCCCTTGCCCGGCTGGATGCTGACCACCCCCAGCGCGCTCAAGGACGACAACGCCTCACGCAACGACGCGCGACTGACGCCCAGCTGAACCGCCAGATCCCGTTGCGAAGGCAGCGCATCGCCGGGGCGGAAGCCCTGCTCGGTAATCAATTTGCGGATCGCTTGCAGCGCCACTTCGGGTACGGCGCGAGAGATCGAGTTCATGGTTTTCCAGACGGACCAGGCCAAGGTGCGGCCAGTTGTAATGCTATTCGAGGCATCAGGCAAGTCGTGCCCCAGCGGGGTTCGGCGGTGCACGCCGGTGCGCTATCGCAGTGCGAAATCCAACCTGACTGTTCAGACCAGTAAGACCGAACAAACCCGCTAAACCCGTGGCTTTGCACAGCCGAAGCCCAGTCTTGGCACGGCCCGTGCTCTGTCTGATCGCAGAATTCACTTCCCGCCGATCCGGAGATTGTCCATGACGAAGCGTTACAGCGCCCTCCTCGCCGCCCTGTTTGCCGGTCTGATGCTGAGCCAGGCCCCCGCCCATGCCGACGGACTGGACGACGTGGTCAAACGCGGCACCTTGAAAGTCGCCGTGCCTCAGGACTTCCCGCCCTTCGGTTCGGTCGGCCCGGACATGAAGCCGCGCGGCCTGGATATCGACACCGCGAAACTGCTGGCCGACCAGCTCAAGGTCAAACTCGAACTGACCCCGGTCAACAGCACCAACCGCATCCCGTTCCTGACCACCGGCAAGGTCGACCTGGTGATTTCCAGCCTCGGCAAGAACCCCGAGCGCGAAAAGGTCATCGATTTCTCCCGCGCCTACGCGCCGTTCTACCTCGCCGTGTTCGGCCCGCCGGATGCAGCCGTCAGCACTTTGGACGATCTCAAGGGCAAGACCATCAGCGTCACCCGTGGCGCGATCGAGGACATCGAGCTGACCAAGGTTGCCCCCGAAGGCGTGACCATCAAGCGCTTCGAAGACAACAACTCGACCATCGCCGCCTACCTCGCAGGGCAAGTTGACCTGATCGCCAGCGGCAACGTGGTGATGGTCGCGATCAGTGAAAAGAGCCCGAAACGCGTGCCCGCGCTGAAAGTGAAGCTCAAGGATTCGCCGGTTTACGTCGGTGTGAACAAAAACGAGCCGGCGCTGCTGGCCAAGGTCAACGAGATCCTGACCACCGCCAAGGCTGACGGCGCGCTGGAAAAGAACGCGCAGACCTGGCTCAAAGAGCCGCTGCCGGCCGACCTCTGACCGGCGCCGCGGGAGACTTTCATGGCCTATCAGTTCGATTTCTTGCCGGTGGTGGAAAACACCGACCTGCTGCTGCGCGGGGCGTTGTTCACCCTTGAGCTGACGGCCATCGGCGCGCTGTTCGGGGTTGGCGTGGGCATCGTCGGGGCGCTGGTGCGGGCGTGGAACATCCGCCCGTTCTCGGCGATCTTCGGCGTGTATGTGGAGTTGATCCGCAACACGCCGTTCCTGGTGCAACTGTTCTTCATCTTTTTCGGCCTGCCGTCCCTCGGCGTGCAGATTTCCGAGTGGCAGGCGGCGGTGCTGGCGATGGTGATCAACCTTGGTGCGTACTCGACCGAGATCATCCGCGCCGGCATCCAGGCGATTCCGCGCGGGCAGCTGGAAGCAGCGGCGGCCTTGGCGATGAGTCGCTTCGAAGCGTTCCGCCATGTGGTGCTGCTGCCGGCGCTGGGCAAGGTCTGGCCGGCGCTGAGCAGCCAGATCATCATCGTGATGCTCGGTTCGGCGGTATGTTCGCAGATCGCCACCGAAGAGTTGAGCTTCGCCGCCAACTTCATTCAGTCGCGCAACTTCCGCGCTTTTGAAACCTACGCCCTGACCACCCTCATTTATCTGTGCATGGCGCTGCTGATCCGTCAGTTGCTGAACTGGCTCGGCCGGCGCTACCTGTCGAAAAGCAGCGCAAGGAGCAGCCAATGAGCGACTTCACGTTCTGGGACATCCTGCGCAACCTGCTCACCGGCCTGCAATGGACGCTGGCGCTGTCGCTGGTGGCGTTCATCGGCGGCGGGATCGTCGGGTTGCTGATCCTGATCATGCGCATCTCGAAAAACCCGCTGCCCAGCAGCATCGCCCGCACCTGGATCGAACTGTTCCAGGGCACACCGCTGTTGATGCAGCTGTTTCTGGTGTTCTTCGGAGTAGCGCTGGCCGGGGTGGAAATTTCGCCGTGGATGGCAGCGGCGATTGCCCTGACGCTGTTCACCAGCGCTTATCTGGCGGAGATCTGGCGCGGCTGCGTCGAGGCGATTCCCCATGGTCAGTGGGAGGCGTCGTCGAGCCTGGCGCTGAATCCGCTGGAGCAACTGCGCTACGTGATCCTCCCGCAGGCGCTGCGCATTGCCGTAGCACCGACCGTGGGTTTCTCGGTGCAAGTGGTCAAAGGCACCGCTGTGACCTCGATCATCGGCTTCACCGAACTGACCAAGACCGGCGGCATGCTCGCCAACGCCACCTTCGAACCGTTCATGGTCTACGGCCTCGTCGCCCTGGGCTACTTCCTGCTCTGCTACCCCCTGTCCCTCAGTGCGCGCTACCTGGAAAGGAGACTGCATGCCTCTGCTTAGAATTTCCGCCCTGCATAAATATTACGGCGATCACCACGTGCTCAAAGGCATCGACCTGAGCGTCGAGGAAGGCCAGGTCGTGGCGATCATCGGCCGCAGCGGCTCGGGCAAATCCACCCTGCTGCGCACCCTCAACGGTCTGGAATCGATCAACGACGGCGTGATCGAAGTCGACGGCGAATACCTCGACGCCGCCCGCGCCGATTTGCGTAGCCTGCGGCAGAAAGTCGGGATGGTGTTCCAGCAGTTCAACCTGTTCCCGCACCTGACGGTGGGCGAAAACGTGATGCTCGCGCCGCAAGTGGTACAGAAAGTACCCAAGGCCAAAGCGCAAGAGCTGGCGCGGCAGATGCTGGAACGCGTCGGCCTGGGCGAGAAATTCGATGCCTTCCCGGATCGTCTCTCGGGTGGCCAGCAACAGCGCGTGGCGATTGCCCGGGCGCTGGCGATGTCACCCAAGGTGCTGCTGTGTGACGAGATCACTTCGGCGCTGGATCCGGAACTGGTCAATGAAGTGCTCGGCGTGGTCCGCCAGCTCGCGAAGGAAGGCATGACGCTGATCATGGTCACCCACGAAATGCGCTTCGCCCGGGAGGTCGGGGACAAGCTGGTGTTCATGCACCAGGGCAAGGTGCACGAGGTGGGCGATCCGAAAGTGCTGTTTGCCGATCCGCAGACGCCGGAGCTGGCGAATTTCATCGGAACCGTGGAAGCCGCAGGCTGAAAGCTGGCCGTCAGTGCGCTAAATCAAGGGTTTGAGCCATGCGCGTTGGCGGCAGCGTTTGATCGTGGCACGATGTCGGGGTTATCGACCGAGACCCCAGACCATGCCGCAATCCCAAGCCAAGAATCTGTCCCTGATCGCCGCGATCGACCTGGGCTCCAACAGCTTCCACATGGTCGTGGCCAAGGCCCAGAACGGCGAAATCCGTATTCTCGAACGTCTCGGGGAGAAGGTTCAGCTGGCTGCCGGCATCGACGATGAGCGCCATCTCAACGAAGAATCCATGCAGCGCGGGCTCGACTGCCTCAAGCGTTTTGCTCAACTGATCAACGGCATGCCGCTGGGCGCCGTGCGGATCGTCGGCACCAATGCCCTGCGCGAAGCCCGTAACCGCCTGGAGTTCATCCACCGCGCCGAAGAAATCCTCGGCCACCCGGTGGAAGTCATTTCCGGCCGTGAAGAGGCGCGTCTGATCTACCTCGGCGTGTCCCACACCCTCGCCGACACCCCGGGCAAACGCCTGGTCGCCGACATCGGCGGCGGCAGTACCGAATTCATCATCGGCCAGCGTTTCGAGCCGCTGCTGCGCGAAAGCCTGCAAATGGGCTGCGTGAGTTTCACCCAGCGCTATTTCAAGGACGGCAAGATCACCCCGGCCCGCTACGCCCAGGCGTACACGGCGGCGCGGCTGGAAATCATGAGCATCGAACACGCCCTGCACCGTCTGACCTGGGATGAAGCCATCGGCTCCTCGGGCACCATCCGCGCCATCGGCCTGGCGCTGAAGGCCGGCGGTCACGGTACCGGCGAAGTGAACGCCGAAGGTCTGGCGTGGCTCAAGCGTCGCCTGTTCAAGCTCGGCGATGTCGACAAGATCGATTTCGAAGGCATCAAGCCGGATCGCCGGGCGATCTTCCCGGCGGGCCTGGCGATTCTCGAAGCAATCTTCGACGCCCTCGAACTGCAACGCATGGACCACTGCGAAGGCGCGCTGCGTGAAGGCGTGCTCTACGACCTGCTCGGCCGCCATCATCACGAAGACGTGCGCGAACGCACCCTGACCTCGCTGATGGAGCGCTACCACGTCGACCTCGAACAGGCTGCACGGGTCGAGCGCAAAGCCCTGCACGCGTTCGATCAAGTGGCCGTGGACTGGGAACTGGAAGACGGCATCTGGCGCGAACTGCTGGGCTGGGCGGCGAAAGTGCACGAAGTCGGGCTCGACATCGCTCACTACCACTACCACAAGCACGGCGCCTACCTGATCGAACACTCGGACCTCGCCGGGTTCTCCCGCGAAGACCAGCAAATGCTCGCCCTGCTGGTGCGCGGCCACCGCCGCAACATCCCCAAGGACAAGTTCGCCGAGTTCGGCGACGAGGGCGACAAGCTGATCCGCCTGTGCGTACTGCTGCGTTTCGCCATCCTGTTCCACCATATCCGTGGCACCCAGGCAATGCCGCAAGTGGCGCTGCACGCCAACGGCAACAACCTCGACGTGGAATTCCCGGAGAACTGGCTGGATGAAAACCAGCTGACCCAGGCGGATTTCGCGCTTGAGGCGGAGTGGCTGACGCGGGTGGGGATTGTTCTGACCGTGCACTGAGTAACCGGCAGGCACAAAAAAGGCGATCCGGATGGATCGCCTTTTTTATGGCCTTGAAACCTGCGGTCAGCTGCTCACCGGCAGAATCGGGCTGCCCAATCGCTCCAGCAGAGTCGCCTGGGCACTGCGCGGGTTCTGGTTGCCGGTCGGCGTGTTGCGGATGTAGCGGCCGTCCGATTGCAGGCTCCAGCTGTGGGTGTTGTCGGTCAGGTACAGCTCCAGCTCTTTCTTGACCCGGGTCAGCAGCTTCTTGCCTTCCACCGGGAAGCAAGTCTCGACGCGCTTGTCGAGGTTGCGCTCCATCCAGTCGGCACTGGACAGGAACATCTGCTCCTCGCCGCCGTTGAGGAAGTAGAACACCCGGGTGTGTTCAAGGAAGCGGCCGATGATCGAGCGCACGTGAATGTTGTGCGAAACCCCGGCGATACCCGGACGCAGGCAGCACATGCCGCGCACCACCAGATCGATGCGCACGCCGGACTGGCTGGCCTTGTACAGCGCGCGGATGATCTTCGGATCGGTCAGCGAGTTGAACTTGGCGATGATGTGCGCCGGCTTGCCGTCGAGCGCGAACTGCGTCTCGCGGGTGATCATGTCGAGCATGCCCTTCTTGAGGGTGAACGGCGCATGCAGCAGTTTTTTCATGCGCAGCGTTTTGCCCATCCCGATCAACTGGCTGAACAGTTTGCCGACGTCTTCGCACAAGGCATCGTCGGAGGTCAGCAGGCTGTAGTCGGTGTACAGGCGGGCGTTGCCGGCGTGGTAGTTACCGGTGCCGAGGTGCGCGTAACGCACGATCTCGCCGGCTTCGCGGCGCAGGATCAGCATCATCTTGGCGTGGGTCTTGAAGCCGACCACGCCGTAGATCACCACCGCACCCGCCGCCTGCAGACGGCTGGCCAGTTGCAGGTTGGACTCTTCGTCGAAGCGCGCACGCAGCTCGATGACCGCCGTCACTTCCTTGCCGTTACGCGCGGCGTCCACCAGCGCATCGACGATTTCCGAGTTGGCGCCGGAGCGGTACAGCGTCTGGCGCACGGCCAGAACGTGTGGGTCTTTCGCGGCCTGGCGCAGCAGGTCGACCACCGGGGTGAAGGACTCGAACGGGTGCAGCAGCAGGATGTCCTGCTTGCTGATCACGCTGAAAATGTTCTCGCTGTTCTGCAGCAGTTTCGGGATCTGCGGGGTGAACGGCGTGTATTGCAGCTCCGGATGGCTGTCCAGACCAGTGATGCTGAACAGACGGGTCAGGTTGACCGGGCCGTTGACCTGATAAAGCTCGGTCTCGCTCAGGTTGAACTGCTTGAGCAGGTAGTCCGACAGGTGTTTCGGGCAAGTGTCGGCGACTTCCAGGCGTACGGCGTCACCGTAACGACGGGAGAACAGTTCGCCACGCAGGGCGCGGGCCAGGTCTTCGACGTCTTCGGAATCGAGCGCCAGGTCGGCGTTTCGGGTCAGGCGGAACTGGTAGCAGCCTTTTACCTTCATGCCCTGGAACAGGTCATCGGCGTGGGCGTGGATCATCGACGACAGGAACACATAGTTGTCGCCAGGTCCGCCGACTTCTTCCGGCACCTTGATGATCCGTGGCAGCAGACGCGGTGCCGGAATGATCGCCAGACCGGAATCGCGACCGAAGGCGTCGATGCCTTCGAGCTCGACGATAAAGTTCAGGCTCTTGTTCACCAGCAACGGGAACGGGTGCGTCGGGTCGAGGCCGATCGGGGTGATGATCGGCGCGATCTCGTCGCGGAAGTAGCGGCGCACCCAGGTTTTGATCTTGGTCGTCCAGTGGCGGCGACGGATGAAACGCACCTGATGCTTTTCCAGCTCTGGCAGCAGGATGTCGTTGAGGATCGCGTACTGGCGGTCTACATGACCGTGCACCAGCTCGCTGATGCGGGCCAATGCCTGATGCGGTTGCAGACCATCGGCGCCGGCCTGTTCACGGGCGAAGGTGATCTGTTTCTTGAGGCCGGCGACGCGGATTTCAAAGAATTCGTCGAGGTTGCTGGAGAAGATCAGCAGAAACTTCAGCCGCTCCAGTAACGGGTAGGACTCGTCCAGCGCCTGCTCCAGCACGCGGATGTTGAACTGCAGTTGCGACAATTCACGGTGGATGTACAGGCTGCTGTCATCCAGGCCGGGAATCGCGATCACCGGTGCCGCCGCGACGGGTTCAGTTGCCGGCGCGGGTGGCGCAGGCTCCAGTTCCGGCGGGGTTTCGGAAATCTGCTCGACCACGGGTTGAGCTTCTTTTACGGCAACTTCAGTGAGTCCTTCGGTATTCATCGAATGTTCCTGGGAGGGCTATTTCTGCTCTCGTAACAATTGAGCGGCGCGGACAGCAAAGTAAGTGAGGATGCCATCAGCGCCGGCACGTTTAAAGGCGGTCAGGGATTCGAGGATCACGCCTTCGCTCAACCAGCCATTCTGGATCGCCGCCATATGCATGGCGTATTCGCCGCTGACCTGATAGACGAAGGTCGGCACTTTGAAGGCATCTTTTACCCGGAACAAAATGTCCAGGTACGGCATGCCGGGTTTGACCATGACCATGTCCGCGCCTTCAGACAAGTCCGCGCCCACTTCGTGCAGCGCTTCGTCGCTGTTGGCCGGGTCCATCTGGTAGGAGGCCTTGTTCGCCTTGCCCAGGTTCGCGGCCGAACCCACGGCGTCACGGAACGGGCCGTAATAGGCACTGGCGTACTTGGCCGAGTAGGCCATGATCCGCACGTTGACGTGACCGGCCAGCTCCAGCGCTTCGCGGATCGCCTGGATGCGGCCATCCATCATGTCCGACGGGGCAACCACCTGGGCGCCAGCGGCAGCATGGGACAACGCCTGTTTGACCAGTGCATCGACGGTGATGTCGTTCTGCACGTAGCCTTCTTCGTCAAGAATGCCGTCCTGACCGTGAGTGGTGAACGGGTCGAGGGCGACATCAGTGATCACGCCCAGCTCCGGGAATCGGTCACGCAGGGCGCGGGTGGCGCGCTGGGCGATACCTTCGGGATTCCAGGCTTCGGCGGCATCGAGGGATTTGAGTTCAGGTGGCGTGACCGGGAACAGCGCCAGTGCCGGAATCCCCAATTCGACCCATTTGGCGGCTTCTTCAAGCAGCAGGTCGATGGTCAGGCGCTCGACGCCCGGCATCGAGGCCACGGCTTCGCGGCGGTTTTCACCGTCGAGCACGAACACCGGCAGGATCAGGTCATCGACCGTCAGGACATTCTCACGCACCAGCCGCCGGGAAAAATCATCACGACGATTGCGACGCAGGCGGGTGGCGGGGAACAGGCGGTTGGCTGGGGTAAAGCTCACGGCAGACTCCTGAGCCCGCGCAAACGGGCGAGCGTGACAGTTATAAGCGGCCATTATGACGGTCGTATTACAGTTATGTGCACCCCTGTGACACGTAGCCGCAATCCATTGTCGTTGTAGGAAATGTTAACGTCGAGACACATTTCGACACTTTCCTGAATGTGTCCGAAGGGTTAGGCTGCGCGTTCATTTCGCCAGCACCCAGACAATGCTCCAACAATTTCTGCATGACTTCGGCTACTTTGCCCTGTTTCTCGGGACGTTTTTCGAAGGCGAAACCATCCTGGTGCTCGCGGGCTTCCTCGCGTTCCGTGAATACATGGACATCAAACTGGTGGTGGTCGTGGCGTTCTTCGGCAGCTATGCCGGCGATCAGCTGTGGTACTTCCTGGGCCGCAAGCACGGGCGCAAATTGCTGGCGCGCAAGCCGCGCTGGCAGATGATGGGCGACCGCGCGCTGGAACACATCCGCAAGCACCCGGACATCTGGGTCTTGAGTTTCCGCTTCGTGTACGGCCTGCGCACGGTGATGCCGGTGGCGATCGGCCTGTCGGGCTATCCGCCGGGACGTTATCTGCTGCTCAACGGTATCGGCGCCGCGATCTGGGCCACCGCCCTGGCCGCTGCCGCCTACCATTTCGGCGCCGTGCTCGAAGGCATGCTCGGCAGCATCAAGAAGTATGAATTGTGGGTACTGGGCGCGCTGCTGGTGCTCGGCCTGGGCCTGTGGCTGCGCCGCCGGTTCAAGAATGCCCGGCTGGCCAAGAAAGTCTATGAGGACGAGCAGTTGGCCAAGGCCGAACGGCACAAAGCCGAACAGGCCGAGGCCGCCGAGCCTAAGACGCCAGCCGAGTAAAGCGCCGGTGGCAGCAATACAGCCCGATGCCGCTGAGCAGGCTGTAACCGAACAGGCCGACCCACATCGACGGGCCGGCCGGCCATAGCCCGACCTGCGGCGCCAGCCACACCAGCGGCAGGTTCGCCGCCAACCGCAGCAGCTCCAGTTTCAGCGCCCACGGGCGATTCTCCAGGGCCACGCCCAACACAAACAAACCGAACGCCACCGCGCCCCAGCCCAGCACCAATGCACTGGTGGGCAGACGGTGTTCCAGATTCATCAGATAACTGCCCAGCGCCACGTACACGCTGAATTGCAGCGCCACATACCCCTGCTGTCGGGCGCCCAGCGGCACTTCGAATTTGCGGAACCGGCTCAGGTCCGGCTTGCTCATCGGGTATTTCTCCGCCACATCCGCCGGCCGCCATCCCGTGCGCATGAACCAGATCCGCCACTTGTCCCACTTGCGCCCGGCACGCCGCGCGTCGTCCCACAGCTGCGCGTAGAACTGCAGGTTGGCCCACAACGGATTCCAGCTCGCCAGCGGTGTGGTCACGCCGAAAATCACCGGTTCATCGTCGTCCTCTTCCTGGAACGAGCCAAACAGACGGTCCCAAATAATGAACACCCCGCCGTAGTTGCGATCCATGTAGAGAGCGTTCTGTGCATGGTGAGCCCGATGATTGGACGGCGTGACGAAGCACCATTCGAACCACCCGAGCTTGGGAATGTGCCGGGTATGAACCCAGAATTGATACAGCAGATTCAGCGCCGCAACGCTGACGAACACCAGCAGCGGCACCCCGAGCACGGCCATCGGCAGGTAAAAGATCCAGCCGAGCAGAAACCCGGTGCTGGTCTGGCGCAAGGCAGTGGAAAGGTTGTAGTCCTCGCTCTGGTGATGCACCGAATGCGCCGCCCAGAGGATGTTCCGTTCGTGACCCATGCGGTGCAGCCAGTAGTAGCAGAAATCGTAGAGAACAAAGGCGAAGAACCACACCCAGACGCTGTCCGCCGGCAGCCTGAGCAGCGCCAGATGCTCCAGGGCAAAGCCGTAGGTCACCAGCCCCACGCTCTTGGTCAGCAGGCCGGTGGTGGTCGACAGCACCCCGGTGCTGATGCTGTTCACCGCATCGGCCAGGCGATAGTTGCTCACCCCGCGCCAACGGTCGGCGATCAGCTCGGCCGCGATCAATACGAAGAAAAACGGCACCGCATACAGAATGAAGTTCATGACGCGCCCTGATCGAGATCCGTGTGCACAGATCCTAGGTGTAGCCGCGGCTAGACCCTATGGCAACGAACGACAAATTAGTGGACATTTAGCGCCATGAATCTGGAGAGAAACCCATGAGCAAAAAAGTTGCAGTGATCCTGTCCGGTTGCGGCGTATACGACGGCGCCGAGATCCACGAAAGCGTCATCACCCTGTTGCGCCTGGATCAGCGTGGCGCCCAGGTGCAGTGCTTCGCCCCGGACATCGCGCAATTGCACGTGATCAACCACCTCACCGGCAAAGAGATGCCCGAGTCGCGCAACGTACTGGTGGAATCGGCGCGCATCGCCCGGGGCAACGTCAAGGATGTCCGTGAAGCCGATGTCGATGATTTCGATGCGCTGATCGTGCCCGGCGGTTTCGGCGCGGCGAAGAACCTGTCGAACTTCGCCGTCGACGGCGCTGGCTGCTGCGTCCAGCCTGACGTACTGGCATTGGCCGAAGCCTTTGCCGAAGCGGGTAAACCGGTGGGACTGATCTGCATTTCGCCGGCGCTGGCCGCCAAGATCTACGGCCCGGGTGTGACCTGCACCATTGGCAACGATGCCGACACCGCAGCAGTCATCGGCAAAATGGGCGCCACCCACGAAGACTGCGCGGTGACCGACATCATCGAAGACAAGGCACGCAAACTGGTGACCACCCCGGCGTACATGCTGGCGCAGTCGATCAGTGAGGCGGCCTCCGGGATCAACAAGCTGGTGGATCGCGTGCTTGAGCTGACCCACGAAAACGACGCCTGATCTCTTGGTCGAACACACACCCAATGTGGGAGCGGGCTTGCTCGCGAAGACGTCAGGTCAGACAACTGTTCGTTGAATGACACACCGCCTTCGCGGGCAAGCCCGCTCCCACAAGGGATTTGTGTAATGTTCAGGTTGTGCGGGCGAGCCTGGTGAGGATCCGGTCCAGCGCATTGGCGAACGCCTGCTTCTCCCGATCGCCGAACGGCGCCGGGCCGCCGCTGACCTGGCCCTGTTCGCGCAGATCGGTAAACAGGTTGCGTGTCGCCAGCCGCTCCCCCATGTTCTGCGCGTCGAACTCCTTGCCTCGCGGGTCCAGCGCAGCCACGCCCTTCTTCACCAGCCGGTCGGCTAGCGGAATGTCGCTGCAGATCACCAGTTCGCCCGGCACCGCATACTCCACCAGATAATCATCCGCCGCATCCGGGCCGCTCGGCACCACGATCAGCTTGACGATTGCCAGCGCCGGTTTGCTCTGCGGCTGCCCAGCCACCAGCACCACTTCGAAGCGGCGCTTGAGGGCGAACTTGACCACCAGCTCCTTGGCCATCTTCGGGCAGGCGTCGGCATCGATCCATACGCGCATGTTTTCTACCTCGCAAATATGAGCGCAGCGAATGCCTTCAAGCCGCCGTCACCCTACGTTTTTCAGCCACCCGACTGCGACCGTACAGCACGATGATCGCCGCAATCGCCACGGCCTGCGCGGTCAACGAATAGGCATCGGCGTGAATCCCCAACCAGTCAAAATCGAAGAACGCCACCGGCCGGGTGCCGAAAATCCCGGCTTCCTGCAACGCCTTCACACCGTGACCGGCGAATACCACCGACAACGCACAGAGCAGCGCCGCGTTGATGCTGAAGAACAGCGTCAACGGCAATTTCGCTGAACCGCGCAGAATGATCCACGCCAGGCCGAACAGCAGCACCAGCGCCGTTGCGCCGCCCGCCAATACCGCGTTGTGTCCGGCAGGACCGGCCTGCAACCACAGGGTTTCGTAAAACAGGATCACTTCGAACAGCTCGCGATACACCGAGAAGAATGCCAGGACCGCGAAGCCGAACCGTCCGCCGCCACCGACCAGGCTCTGACTGATGTAATCCTGCCAGGCTGCCGCGTGCCGACGGTCATGCATCCAAACCCCGAGCCACAGCACCATGACACTGGCGAACAACGCCGTGGCGCCTTCCAGCAGTTCACGCTGGGAGCCGCTGACGTCGATCACATACGCCGCCAGCGCCCAGGTCCCCAGACCGGCCAGCAACGCCAGTCCCCAACCGACGTTGACACTGCGCACCGCCGATTGCTGGCCGGTGTTGCGCAGGAACGCGAGGATCGCTGCCAGTACCAGAATGGCTTCCAGGCCTTCACGCAGCAGAATCAGCAGACCGGAAATGTAGCTCAACGACCCACTCAAACCGTCGCTGCCGAGCAGGCCGGCTGATTCCTTGAGCTTGGCCTTCGCCGCGTCGAGACGCTGCTCGGCCTGCTCCACCGACAAGCCGTCCTGCAGCGATTGCCGGTAGGCCATCAAGGATTTTTCGGTGTCCTTGCGCACGTTGGCGTCGACGTTATCCAGCGAGCTTTCGACCAGTTCGAAACCTTCCAGATACGCTGCAACGGACAAGTCATACGCCTGATCACGTTCGCCGGCACGATAAGCGGCCAGGCTCTTGTCCAAAGTCGCGGCGGTGTAGTCGAGCAACTGCGCCGGGCCACGCTTGACCTGCGGCGGTTGCGCCCGTTGAGCACGGAAGATCGCAGCCGCCTCAAGCCCCTCAGAGGCCTGCACTTCGGCCGGCGTCTGACGGGCGAGGTCGGCGATGTTGTAAGTCTTGTCGGTTTTGGCCGTGGCCGGATCGGCGCTGAACTGAGCGATATAGGTCGCCAGATCCCAGCGCTGACGATCGTCCAGTTGATCGGCGAAGGCCGGCATGTCGGTGCCTTCGACGCCCTGGCCGAGGGTGTTGTAGATCGCGTACAGGCTCAGGTGATCCAGGCGCGCCGCGTCACGCAGGTTGGCCGGCGCGGGCTCCATGCCGACACTCGCAGGGCCATCGCCGGCACCGTTGGTGCCGTGGCACACGGAGCAGTGCTGGGTATAGAGCGGCGCGCCACGGGTCGGATCCGGGGTGATGATCGGGGCCTGGCTGACTTCATAGGCCACCGCCAGTTTCGCCCCCAGTTGCCGGGCCTGACGGGCGACGTCCGCGCCGTCCTGCTTCGCGGTGATGGCGGCGAGCAGAGCGTCGATGCCCTGCTCCAGGCCGGCCTTCTCCGGTTTGGCCGGCATGCCGGCGATCAGCCCCTGCAAGGCGTGGGTGAACTCCAACTGCTCGCGGTATTCGGCATCGTCGATGACCTTGCCCGCTTGTACCGTTGGCGGGTAATCGGCGCTGATGTAATCGAGCAGGTGCAGCGCTTGCGGCGCGCCTTCCACGGTATCGGCCAGCAGATTGAAGCTGCTCAGGGCAAACAACGGGAACACCAGCCAGGCCAGGAATCGGGACAAGGCAGTCATGAAAGGGTCTCAATTGGAAATGCGAAGTAACACATTGTTCACGTCGGGGGAGCCTGACTCAAGCTTTCTCGTTGGCCGCATCGGTATTACGCGCATTGTGCTGCAGCACATAGCCATCACTCGCCTCTATACTGCGTCGCCTCTCGCCCCTTTCGATTAAGGAAAATCTCGTGGTCATGCGCCATTGTCTGCTGTTTCCCTTGCTGTTAAGCGCGGTCCTGCAATTGAGCGGTTGCGGGGCCTACCGCAATTACGACCTGGAACTGGAACAGACAACCGATCAGTTGAAAGCGGGCAACACCGACGGTGCGCTGGCCCTGATCGAGGCGCATAACCCGGATGAAGAGAAAGACCTGCTTTATTACTTCGAGAAAGGCGCGGTACTCAGCGCTGCCGGCGAGTTGCCGCAAAGTCAGGTTGCCTGGCGCAGCGCCGAACAGATGGTGATTCAGCGCCAGGACGCCATTGAAACCAACGGCGACAAGCTGCTTTCCGCCCTGGGCAATCAATGGGGCAGCATCATCAACGACAAGATTCGTCGCTACGATGGTTACGACTATGAAAAGGTCATGCTGACCACGCAAATGGCCCTGAATCAGTTGGCCGTGAACGACTTCGACGGCGCTCGTGCGGACATCAAGAAGACCCACGAGCGCGAAACACTGATCGCCCGGCAACGAGAGCTCGAATACGAGCGTGTTGAAAACGCCGCCAAGGACCAGGGCGCCCGTGTGCATTACAAGGACCTGCAAGGTTACCCGGTCGTCATGCTGGATGCGCCTGCAGTCATCGCTCTGAAGAACGGCTATCAAAGTGCGTTCAGCCATTATTTGGCCGGCTTCACTTATGAAGCCCTGGGTGAAAAGGATCTGGCTGCACCGGGTTATCGTCAGGCCATAGAACTGCGCCCTGACATGCCGTTCTTCCAACAGGCATTGCGTGACCTCGACAGCCCCGGGCTCAAGGCCGGCGAAAGCGACGTGCTGATCATCGTGCAAAGCGGGCTGGCACCGGCTCGCAGCTCGGTGCGCGTGCCGTATCCGGTGAAGCTTGAGGACGGTCAGGTGATCGTCGCCAATGTATCGTTTCCGGTAATGGTGCCCGACACCTCCACCCAGCCTTTCAATCAGATAAGCCTCGACGGCCGCCAAAAGAAGCTGATCACGATCAACAACATCACCGACATGTCCCTGCGCACCCTGCGTGACGACATGCCCGGGATCATTCAGCGCACCACGTATCGAGCGTTCCTCGCCGCAGACGTCCAAGGCACCGACAATCGGCGCAACCCGGCGAAGGCGTCCTATGTAACCCATTACGATGGATTCGAGCACGCAGACACCCGCACCTGGCGCACCCTGCCCAACCTCACGCAAGTGCTGCGCCTGCGTCTGAAGAAAGGCGAACACTTGATCAGCCTGCCTACCGCACCCGGTGTCGCACCGCTGAAAATCCGCATCGATCAGGATCGCCAGATCATCGGCCTGCGAGCCCTCGGCGACCGAATCTATGCCAATGGCAGTGCTTTCCAGGCGTCCGTTTCAGCGGAAAGCCGCGTGGTATCCGGCCTGAAATAAATAATGGCATCTAACTAATCGGTGCAATTAAAAAGCTATTACATAGCCAGCATCCGCCGCCTATAATGCCGCGCCCTCGTTATCGCGATGCGGCATTAAAGCTCCTCTGATTATGAGGAATTGGCAGGAGGCCAGCGCCACTGCCGATCGGTCCCAGCAGCCCGACCCGCACCCGAGGCTGTCGTTACTCATGGAAGAAGTACCCCATGGCATTCCGCGCTCCCACTCTGATCGCGCTTGGCGCCGTCACCCTGCTGTCCGGCTGTTCGGCGTTTCGCAACTACGACTCCGAACTGGCCCAGACCAACCAGCAACTGGCCACCGGCAACGTTGACGCCGCCCTGACTCTGCTGGAAAAGAACAACACCGGCCCGGACAAGGACCTGCTCTATTACTTCGAGAAAGGCGAACTGCTGCGCGCCAAGGGCGATCTGTCCGGCAGCCAGAACGCCTGGACCAGCGCCGATCAGGTGGTGGGCAAGTGGGAAGACTCGGTCAAGCTCGACACCGACAAGTACCTGGCCCAGTTCGGCAGCTTCCTGGTCAATGACAAAGTCCGTCGCTACGAAGGCTACGACTACGAAAAAGTCATGCTGACCACGCAGATGGCCCTGAATCTGCTGGCGGTCAACGACTTCGACGGCGCCCGCACCGCGATCAAGAAGACTCACGAACGTGAAGCGGTGATCGCCGACCTGCGTGACAAGGAATACCTCAAGAGCGAAGAGGAAGCCGAGAAGCAAGGCATCAAGACCGAGTACAAGGACTTGCAGGGCTACCCGGTCGCCAGCCTCGACGCCCCGGAAGTGATCGGCCTGAAAAACAGCTATCAGAGTGCGTTCAGCCATTACCTGGCCGGTTTCGTCTACGAAGCCCTGGGCGAGAAAGACCTCGCCGCACCAGGCTATCGCAAGGCTGCCGAGCTGCGTCCGAAAACGCCGCTGCTGGAGCAGGCGCTGGTCAACCTCGACAAACCGGTCAAGAGCGATGACAGCGACATTCTGATCGTGGTGCAGAGCGGTCTGGCGCCGGCCCGTGACTCGATCCGCGTGCCACTGCCGCTGCCAATCTCCAACAACGTGGTAATCACTCCGCTGTCGTTCCCGATCATCAAGCCGGACACCTCGACCGCGACGTTTGCGCAGATCGGCGTCGACGGCCGGCAACTGGACCTGACGGCCCTCAACAGCACCACCGCCATGTCCCGCCGCGCCCTGCGCGATGACATGCCGGGAATCATCCTGCGCACCACCGTACGCGCGATCACCAAGGGCGTGGCGCAGAAAAAGATCAACGAAACCAACCCGCTGGCGGGTCTGGCAGTCGGTATCTCTTCAGCGGTGCTCGAAGGTGCCGATACCCGTACGTGGCGCACGTTGCCGGACACCACCCAAGTGGTGCGCCTGCGTCTGAAAAAAGGTGAACATCAGGTCACCCTGCCAAGTGCCGTGGGCGGTTCGGTGGTCAAGATCAACGTCGATCAGCGTTTTCAGGTGATCACCCTGCGCGCCGTGGGCAACCAGGTATTCGCCGCGGGCCTCGCCGCTCACGTGATACCGAGCGCTGGCGCCACCGCCGTGGCCAGTCTCAAACAACCTTAAGAACGGAGTCTTTGCATGCGCTTCAAACTCTTCGCCGTCGCCGCCCTCGCCGTGCTGGCCAGCGGCTGCGCCACCCCGCCACCACCGGAGCCGGGCAGCGCCGCGAGCAAGGTCGTCGCCATGGGCCCGCAGAAACACATCGCGGTCGGCGCCATGCGCGTCGCCCGCGAAAACGGCTTCATGACCGTCAATGTGCAGTTGACCAACACCCTCAACAGCAACAAGACCTTCTACTACCGCTTCGCGTGGCTCGGTGCGGAAGGCTTCCCGATTGCCGAAGAAGAAGTCTGGAAGAGCCAGATGATGTACGGCGCCCAGACCAGCTTCATCCAGGGCATCGCACCGACGCCCAAAGCCGTGGATTTCCGTCTTGAAATGAAGACGCCTTAAGCCCGACACCCTATTCCCGATTCAGAGAGCATTCCCATGTTTGCACGCTTTTCCTTCATCGCCGTCCTCGCCCTGCTGGCCTCCGGTTGCGCCAACACTTCGCCGACCCTGGGCAGCAAGAACATCAGCTATGGCGACACCAAGGCCGTTGAAACCGTGACCAACGAGTTCGGCTCGACCGACCTGCAGATGATCGCCGAGTCGATGACCCGCTCCCTGGCCCAGTCCGGCATTCTGCAGGGCCGTCCGGTGGTTCAGGTCTACGACGTGAAGAACAAGACCAGCGAATACATCGACACCCGCGAAATCACCACCAGCATCAAGACCCAGCTGATGAAGTCCGGCACCGCCCGCTTCGCCAGCGACAACACCGCAATGCAGAGTCAGGTCGACCAGCTCAAACTGCAAAACCAGAGTGGCCTGTACAAGAAGAGCACCGTGGCCAAGACCGGCAACATGGTCGCCGCCAAATACCGTCTTGAAGGTTCGATCAGCTCGATCGTCAAGCGCAGCAGCGACTACAAGGACGTCTTCTACAAATTCAGCCTGCAACTGATCGACGTTGAAAGCGGTCTGGCCGAGTGGATGGACGAGAAAGAGATCCGCAAAACCACGGAGCGTTAATCGATGCGCACATGGATTGGCATGATGGCCCTGGCTTGCGCGTTCAGCGTGCAAGCGGCCCCGAAAGTCGCGGTGACGGATCTGGCGTATCAGGAACGTGTGGAGCAATACATCCACATCGTTTCGGCCCAGAACAATTACCGTGAGGGTTACTACAGCGCCAGCGGTTCTTCGAGCTACAACGAGCTCGAAGCCACCACCAGCTACATCGAACAGACCGAACTGCGCAAGTTCACCGGCGACATCAAGGGTGAAATCCTGCGCACCGGCATGTTCCAGCTGGTGCAGGGCACGCCATACACCGCGTCCTCCAAGGGTGACGTCTACGACGTGATCAAGCGGATCAAGGCCGGCAACTTCAAGGGTGCCGACTACGTGCTGTTCGGCACCGTGTCGGACATCGACTTCACCCAGGACGTGAACGAGCTGGCGAACACCGACAGCTATTCAGCCGTGCTGGGCCTGACGCTGGTGGCCGATTTCAGCCTGATCAACACCAAGACCTTCGAAATCACTTCGGCCTTCACGGCGATGGGTGAAGCGCAGGACACCAAACTGGTGAACCACCGCGACATCAAGATCTCGCTCAACCGCCCACGGGTGGTGCGTGACGTGTCGAAGGCGCTGGGCGAAGACGTGGCCGGACAGCTGAGCATGCAACTTGGCGGTGGCGGTTACGAGCAACCACGTGAACCGCAGCAGCGCAACAATCTGCCGCGTGATACGGCGCCGGTGATTCTGCACTGACCGACTGCCGGAAATGAAAAAGGCGACCTTCTCAGGTCGCCTTTTTTTGCGGCTGCACGCTTTATACGGCCGCTTTGCGCAACGTCGCCATGAACGCCGCCGCGCCAATGAACAGCCCGGCAAACGTGCGGTTCATGCGTCGCTGCTGGGTCGGCGTGCGCAACAGGCGCAGCACCTTCGACGCCAGCCCGGTGTAGCCGGCCATGACGATCAGGTCGACGCAGATCATGGTCGCACCGATCACCACGTACTGGATCAGCAGTGGCGCGTGAGGGTTGATGAACTGCGGCAGCACCGCGAGCATGAACACCAGCGCCTTGGGGTTGCTGATGTTCACCAGAAAACCACGGAACACCAGGGCCAGCGGTTTGCCGATCGGCCGCACCGCCGCGTCGTCACTCATGTCCATCGGCAGTGCGCGCCACTGCTTGATCGCGAGATAGACCAGGTAGGCGACACCGAACCATTTGATCGCATGGAACGCGGTGGCCGAAGCGGTGAGGATCGCGCCGACACCGGCGCCGACGATGGCAATCTGCGCAGCCAGGCCGATCTGCAGGCCCAGGGCGTTCCAGTAACCGCGCCAGAAACCGTATTGCAGGCCGCTGGACATCGACGCAATGGCGCCGGCACCCGGAGAAAGACTGATTACCCAACACGCGGCAAAAAACGCCAGCCATGTTTGAAGCTCCATCGCACACCTCGACTTCGGACTCGTGACAATCCTCAAAGCTAATGCGGATTTGGCCGGATGACTACCGATTTTTGCAGGATGTTGCGGCCGCCGACCAACGTGGCCGGCGTCCGATCACTTTTCGAAACCGCTGGAAGGGAAGACATCCGTGCCGCGCCAGCGTCGCACCGAACGCTGGAAGAACAGGCTGTTGGGTACCTGCACCATGGCGCTGCCGGTGCCGAGTTCTTCGGCTTCGATCAGCGTGGTGTAGAGCAGATTGATCGCCACCACCCGGCCTTTGACGCCGGGCTTGTCGGTGGTGTCCACCAGCTCCACCACATCGCCCAGACGAAACGGGCCGACGGTGAAGATCAGAATCGCGCAGAGCAGGTTCGACAGCACACTCCACATGGCGAAGAACGCCACCGCCGCCACCGCGACGAAGCCCGACAGCGCGGTCCACAGCACCGTGGCCGACACCCCGAGGCGTTCCAGCACGAAGATCAACGCGCTGCCCATGATCAGCCAGCGCAGGCCACCGCGCAGCGGCATCAGCAGCTGCGGAGGGAAGGGGTACTTCTCGCCCAGGCGAGTCAGGAATCGGGCGACGACACGCTGGGCGAAGTAACCGGCCAGCAGGATCAGCAGAATCTGCACGCCGAGCCAGATCGGCTCGACCCACATCGCCGGCAATGGAAGTTTGAAGGCTTCCATCAGGACAACGCCTCCAGCTCCGCCTGCATGCTTTCCAGCGTTTCCAGAGCTTCCATCCACGCTTCTTCAAGTTCGCCTTCGCGGACTTTCAGCTTGGCCTGTTCGGCCAGCAGGTCGCGCAATTCGTTCTTGCGCGCCGGCTCGTAGAGGTCGCTGTCGCCGAGGCTGGCATCGACCTTGGCCAGTTTCTCGTGCAGCTTGCCAAGCTCGGCTTCGAGCTTGTCGGCCTCGCGCTTGTGCGGCGCCAGTTGCTGACGCAATGCAGCGGCGGCCTGACGCTGGGCCTTCTTGTCGGTCTTGTCCGGGTTGACCGGCGTGTTGCTGACCGGGGCGTTGCGCTGGCGGTATTCGACCAGCCAACGGGCGTAGTCTTCGAGGTCGCCATCGAACTCCTCGACCTTGCCGTCCGCGACCAGGAAGAAGTTGTCGGTGGTGCTCTTGAGCAGGTGCCGATCGTGGGAAACCACCAGCACCGCACCGCTGAACTCCTGCAACGCCATGGTCAGCGCCAGGCGCATTTCCAGATCCAGGTGGTTGGTCGGTTCGTCGAGCAGCAACAGGTTCGGCCGCTCCCAGGCGATCAACGCCAGGGCCAGACGGGCCTTTTCGCCACCGGAAAAATTCAGCACCGGCTCGTCGATCCGCGCGCCACGGAAGTCGAAACCACCGAGGAAGTCGCGCAGGGTCTGTTCGCGTTCGGTCGGCGCCAGACGCTGCAAGTGCAGCAACGGGCTGGCCTTGGCGTCCAGCGAGTCGAGCTGATGCTGGGCGAAGTAACCGACCACGGTGTTCTCACCGCGAGTCAGGCGCCCGGCCAGCGGTTCGAGTTCGCCGGCGAGGTTCTTGATCAGGGTCGACTTACCCGCGCCGTTGGGGCCGAGCAAGCCGATCCGCGCGCCGGGGGTCAGTTGCAGCTTGACCTTCTCCAGCACGGTTTTCTCGCCGTAACCCAAGCGCGCATCGGACAGGTCGATCAGCGGGCTGGAGATCTTGGTCGACTCGCGGAACACGAAATCGAACGGCGAATCGACGTGGGCCGCCGACAGCTCCTCCATCCGCTCCAGGGCCTTGATCCGGCTCTGGGCCTGACGGGCCTTGGTGGCCTGGGCCTTGAAGCGGGCGATGTAGCTTTCCATGTGCGCACGCTGCGCCTGTTGCTTCTCGTAGGCCTGTTGCTGCTGGGCCAGACGTTCGGCACGGGCGCGTTCGAACGCGGTGTAGCCGCCACGGTAGAGCGTCAGCTTGCGCTGATCGACGTGGGCCACGTGATCGACCACTTCATCCAGGAAATCCCGGTCGTGGGAAATCAGCAGCAAGGTGCCGGGGTAACTTTTCAGCCACTCTTCGAGCCAGATGATGGCGTCGAGGTCCAGGTGGTTGGTCGGTTCGTCGAGCAGCAGCAGGTCTGATGGGCACATCAAAGCCTGCGCAAGGTTCAGACGCATCCGCCAGCCACCGGAGAAATCTCCTACCTGACGATCCATCTGCTCGTTGGTGAAACCGAGACCGGCGAGCAGCTTGCGCGCCCGCGCATCGGCGGTGTAGCCGTCAGCGCTGTCGAGTTCGGCGTGCAGGCGGGCCAGCGCGGTGCCGTCATGGGCCTCTTCGGCTGCTGCGAGCTCGCGCTGTACTTCGCGCAGACGCAGGTCGCCGTCCAGCACATAGTCGACCGCCAGGCGCTCGAGCGTGTCGACCTCCTGGCGCATGTGGGCGATACGCCAGTCGGCCGGCAGCAGGCAGTCGCCGGAGTCCGGGTGCAACTCACCGCGGAGCAAGGCGAACAGGCTGGATTTGCCGGCGCCGTTGGCACCGATGAGGCCGGCTTTGTGGCCGGCGTGCAGGGTCAGCTCGGCGTCTTCTAGCAGACGTTGCGGGCCACGCTGTAAAGTCAGGTTCTGAAGTCGGATCATAATGGCGGCGGAGTCTACCAGCTTCCCCCGCAACTGGCGCGAGTAGCACGATGTCCTCTGACCTGTGGAGCTTTGCCCTTGCCGTCTACGCCCGTCCCGGCGTGGAGGATGCCTGCCTGCGCCTGCAATCGGCGGGGGCCAACGTGTGCCTGATGCTGTGCGGTTTATGGCTGGAACAACGCGATGCGACCTGTGACGAGGTACGTGCTCGACAGCTTCTGGAGCTGACAGAGCCCTGGGACCGGGAAGTGGTGCAGCCATTACGCGCATTGCGCATGCAGTGGAAAACCCTGGCCGAGACCGATCCGGTGCTCAAGGGGATGCGCGAGCAGATCAAGGGATTGGAGCTGGAGGCGGAGCGTGCGCTGCTGTCACGACTGGAAGGCGCCGCGCAAGGCTGGAAGCGTAATTCGAAGGAATCGAGTGACTGGCTGCAAGTGCTGGCCGGCCCGGCGGCCAACCTGAACCGCGACGCGCTGCAAGTGCTGCGCGTCGCGGCGACCGGCGCTTAGGAAGCGCTGGACGGGTTGCTGGCGACGCTCGACACCGGCGCCGACGATGGCGTGGTTGCGGTGGTCGAGGTAGTGGCGGCGGATGCAGGAGCTGCGGTCGGAGCCGGGGTTGCCGCTGCGGCAGGTTTGGCAGCAGGCGCAGTGGCCGGTTTTGCTGCAGCTGGTTTTGCTGCTGGCTTGGCAGCGGCAGGCTTTTTCACCGCAGGTTTTGCAGCAGGTTTCGCTGCTGGTTTGGCGGCCGGTTTGGCAGCGGTCACTGGCTTGGCTGCGGTCGTTGCAGGCTTCGCTGCAGCAGCCGGTTTGGCCGCTGGTTTTGCAGCAGGTTTGGCCGCAGCTTTTACCGCAGGCTTGGCCGCTGGTTTCGCTGCAGCTTTGGCAGCAGGTTTGGCTGCGGTTTTCGCCGCAGGCTTGGCAGCAGCCGTTTTGGCGGCTGGTTTAGCGGCGGCTTTCACGGCTGGTTTTGCTGCCGGTTTAGCGGCCACTTTGGTGGCTGGCTTGGCAGCAGGTTTTGCAGCGGCGGTTTTTGCCGGAGCCGCTTTCGCAGCAGCGGTTTTCGCCGCAGGTTTGGCGGCTGGTTTTGCAGCAGCCGGCTTCGCGGCAGCTGGTTTGGCCGCTGTGGTTTTGGCCGCAGGTTTGGCAGCGCTGGCTGCAGCGGGTTTCTTCGCGGCTGGTTTTGCGGCGGCTTTGGCAGGGGCTTTCGCAGCAGGTTTGGCGGCCGCTTTTTTCACAGGCGCCGCTGCCGGTTTGGCCGAACGCAGGGACAACGCCTTGCCGACGGCTTCTTGAACACGACCGACACCCTGCGCCAGTTTCAGGCTTTCCTGGGCATCGCGCTTGAGTTGCAGAATGTAGCCGCGAGTATCGGACTGACGCTCCTTCAGCGCATCGAGCAGGTCTTCGAGTTCCTTCACGGCAGCCTTGGCCTTGGTCTGCGCCTTGGCTTTACCGGCTGCTGCTGCGTCCTGCAATTTGGTGCGGGATTTGTGCAGTTTTTCTTGCGCCTTGCCGCGTTGCTTTTCCAGTTTGGCGAGCAGTTTTTCAGCATCAGCCAAGGCTTGGGAGCAAGCGTTTTCCAGATGCTCGAGCAAGCTGCCCGAGAGTTGTTGGAGTAAATGCAACGGAGTGTTTACAGGCTTCTTGGTGGCCGACATGGTTTACCTCCTGGCTGACGTGAGTGCGGCTCATACTAGACCTCTGCTGCTACCGCCGCTAGGGCATGTTGACAGTATCGAAAGCACTCGGTTGCAGGCTTGCGAAAAACTTCTGCGCATTGGCAAAAGCAGTTCACCGTTGCAGACGTTCGCGCTGGCATAATCCACCGCAATTCAGGACGGAGAGTGCCCATGTCGCGCTACCTTTTTTTATCCCTCTGCATGTTCTTTTCGGCGGTCCAGGCCGACGAAAAAAACACCGCGAACGATGCCCATGATCTGGCCTACAGTCTCGGCGCGAGCCTCGGTGAACGGCTGCGTCAGGAGGTTCCGCAACTGCAGATCCAGGCATTGATCGAAGGCTTGCAACAGGCTTATCAAGGCAAGCCTCTGGCATTGAGCGAAGCGCGGATCGAACAGATTCTGGCCGATCACGAATCGCAGACGGCCGAGCACGCGACCATGCCTTCAAGTGATGCGGCAATGGAAAACGAGCAGCGCTTTCTCACGGCGGAAAAGGCCAAGCCCGGCGTAAAGGAGCTGGCTGACGGCATTCTGTTGACCGAGTTGACTCCAGGAACTGGCGCAAAAGCCGGCCCCGACGGAAAAGTACAGGTGCTGTATATCGGGCGGCTGCCGGACGGCACCGTGTTCGACCAGAACACTCAGCCGCAGTGGTTCAATCTCGACAGCGTGATCGCCGGATGGCGCACCGCGTTGCAAAACATGCCGGTGGGCGCGAAGTGGCGCCTGGTGATTCCATCGGATCAGGCTTACGGCGCCGACGGTGCCGGCGACTTGATCGCGCCATTCACACCACTGGTGTTCGAAGTCGAATTGCGCGGCGCGACCAGTTGATCGCCCAATAAAAAACGGTGCGCTGTTGGCGCACCGTTTGTGTGTCTTGCAGGGTCGGTTCAGGCCTGAACCGAATCCTCTTCCTTGTGGGCGGTGTGCAGCACTTCGATCAGGCAGTCTTCCAGTTCGAAGCGTTCGTGAAGCAGGCCGCCCAGCTCCTTGAATTTCTCCGCAACGCATTTGCCTTCATCGCAAAGGTCGTTGAACGCGAGCAGTTTTTCGGTGATGACATCGATCCGCGGATAGATCGTCTCGGCCAGTTCCAGGCCGCGCTTGTCGTTGAAGGCCTTGGCCTCACCGGTCAACTGTTCATAGATCTCGAAGTGTCCGGCAGAGACGTAATCGACCAGCACGCCGCAGAATTCCTGCAAAGGCTTTCGATCCTCGGATAGCGACTGAGGTTTGGCACCCAGCTTGTCGTAAGCGGCGATCAGTTCCTCACGTTCCTGGAGCCAGCGGTCGATCAGCAGATGAACTCCACCCCAACGTTCCTGAGCATTCTGACAACTTTCGAGCATGGCGATCTCTCTTCCCTTGTGGGTCATGCTGCCCTGCACCTGCGCCTCTTTCTTTGGCTGTTGCTTTGAGAGGCGGGCAGGCAGAGTGTCACCGAGCAACATAAATCCAATGACACGTGCGGGCCAGATTATGCCCGCACGCCTATGGCTTCAAGGTACGCAGGAGAGAAAGTTCATACAAGTGTTTAATCCCCGGCCAATGCCCGGTGCGACGGTTCGCCGCTGAGCGGTCGTTGCAGAGCGCTCCAGGCCAGGCGCAGCAATTGATAAACCGCCAGGATCGACATGGCGACGAAAAACAGCAGACTCCACTCCGGAATGCTCAGATCGAACAGCGTCCAGGACAATTGCGCGCAATCCTCGCTGTCATTGAACATCCGCCCCAATGCGCAGAGCCAGGGAAGGTGGCTGAACAACTCTTGCGCGCCGGGCGCGCACTGCGCCAGGTGATGCAGCGAATCACTCTGCAGCAGTACCTGTCGCCAGGCCGCCATCGTGCCGCCGAGGCTGGCCGACAGCGCACCGAACCAGTAGAGCGACAGACCGAAGCGTCCGGGCCCATGCACGGCCGCCACGCCACAGCAGGCGGTAAGGACACTCAGAAAGAGTCGCTGCACCAGACACAGGCTGCACGGCATGAGGCCGACCGTGTATTCAAGGTAGTAGGAAGCTCCCAGCGCCAGGATTCCCGCCGTGAAAACCATAAAGAACAGGGAGCGTGAGCAGGTCGCCGACATGGCTTATCCGTAACAATAAAGACAGGCAGTTACGGTAGAGGAAAGGGCCTCGGCCTTTCAAGGCGGGCCACTGGCGACACTTCACCAGAAGTGTAGGGAAATCCCGACAAGCGCGAGAGGAATGGATGTAGTCCCTTGTAGGACTTTGCCCAAGAAGAGAAAAGACGGTAACTATTCAGTCAAGAACATGAGCGAGGGAGCGTACTCCCTCGTCCATTCAGGCATGAGCCTGGACCGGTAACGGCGAGGCCAGCAGACGCTCATCCAGCAGACCGAGCCCTTCCTGGAACAGCTGGTTACTGCGATCGGTATCGCCGAGTCGAGCCAGCAACCGCGCCAGTTCCGCACAGGCCTCCGGATTGCGCTGCGTGCGCAGGCTGCTCTCCAGATAGTCCCTCGCCTTGCCCCACAGACTGGCTTGCAGGCACAGTCGACCGAGCGTCAGCAGCAGACTCGGGTCGGCGGGATGATCCTTGAGCCAGCCTTCGGCGGTTTGCAGTTGACGCGCGGGATCGCTGCCGCGCACCAGACCATAGAGCCGCGCAAGGTGGCTGTCGTACTTGCGCTTGAGGGCGCCGCGCAATACCTCTTCAGCTTCGACCTGGGCTCCCAACTGGCGCAGTTGCTCGGCGTAGGCCAGAACCAGAGGCGGCTCCTGGCGCTGCGACGAGGTCAGTTGCTGCCAGGCGCGATTGAGCGACTGCAGACCGACCGTGCCATCTTCCTCGCGATGTGCTGCCAGCGAGAGGTTCTCCCCCCAGGCGCGACGTTCCAGTTCGGCCAGTTCGGCGGAGGGCAGGACTTTGTCCTTGCGCAACTCGGGCAACAGCCGAATGACTGCCGACCAGTCGCCACGTTGTTGATGCAGGCGCTGCAACTGACGCAGGGTCTGAACATTGTGCGGGTGACGCTCGCGCATGGCCTGCAGGGTCACCAGTGCGCCATCCGTATCACCACGGTCGGTTTGCAGTTGCGCGTGGTTCAAGGCAATCGCCAGTTCAGCCTGTGGCTGGCGCTCAAGGGCACGCTCCAGCAACCGATCGCTTTCTTCGTAGTTGCCTTGCTCGTTGGCGGCACGGGCGGCACCGAGGTAATACAGCAATGGCTGGCGCTCGGCCTCGGCAGCCCGGTAGAGATGGCGCTGCGCACTGGCCCAGCGACCTTCAGCCAGATCCAGCTGACCGTGTTCGATCGCCACTTGTACGCGGCGACTGCGGTTGCGCCGCGACCAGGGATTGACTACGCCACCGGACGTCAGCACCAGTTCCACCAAGGCCTTGATGCCCCAGATCAACAGCCACAGCACCGCCACCAGTGCCAGGGTCGCCCAAAGGCTCGACTCATAGCGGAAGCTTTTGTAAGCCACCAACACGTAACCGGAATGCTCGGCAATTGCCAGACCGAGGGCCGCCGTCGCAGCGATCACCAGAAACACGATGACATACAGGCGCTTCATGGCGTGGCCTCCTGCGCGGTGGCGGCAGGTTTGGCGAAGGGTTTCACCGAGTCTTCAGCGTTGACGTTACGGCGCTCGAGGTAGGCCTGTACCGCGCTGAGGGTGCCCGCCAGATCCGGGGTGACCACCGTAACCGGTTGCTTGCTCAGCTCCGCCACCTGCTCGAGCATGATTTTGCTCTGCGGATTGTCCGGGTTGAAGTTGCCCTTGAGCACATCCCGCGCTTCAGTCAGCGCCTGGGTATACACCGCAGCCTGGCCGTTGAGCGCCGCCCATTGCGCCTGCTCCAGCGAAAGACTGAGGGCCAGGCGCACCTGGCTCAGACTCTGCCCGGCGAGCAGTGGCCGTACGTTTTTATCGGCGTTGAAATCGATGCGGATGTAGCGCGAGATCTGATCCCACCACTGCGACCAGCGGCTGGCGCCGTCGCCATCGGCGGTCAGGCCCAGCAGCGAATCGCCGCGATCCTTGTATTCGGGCGCCAGCTCGGTGAGCCCGATGACCTGATCGCGCAGTGCGCCCAGCTTCAGGAACAGGCCGGTACGATCGGGCTGCTCGGTACTGCGCAACGCCACCAGGGTTTTCGCCACTTGTTCACGCGCGGCAAACGAACCCGGATCATTTTGTTCCTTCAGGATTTCGTCGGCCCCCTGCACCAGCGCCTGAGCGCTGCTGATGTCCTGCAGGGCCGAAAGACGCAGGCTGGCCAGACGCAACAGATGCTCGGCCTCGGCCAGACGCCAGTCCTTGCGGCTGGCCCCGAGGACGGTTTCCAGGCGCTGATTGAGGCGCTGCTGATCACCTTGAAGCTGGGTCACCAGACGCTGGCGCTCGGCGAGCTCGTCAGCGCCCGGCAGTTGTCCGAGACGCTCGGTCAGACGTTGCTCGTTGAGTTTCAGGTTCTGGGCCTGATCATTCAACGCCTGCACCTGACTCAATTGCTCCTGAGTGTTGGCTTGCAGGTGCCGCACCTGCCAGACACCCCAGCCACCCACCGCTATACCGGCGGCGCCCAGCAGCAGCGCGACAATGGCCAATCCGTTGCCTCGGCGCGGTTCGGTGGCCGGTGGCGGTGCATCAACCGGTGCGTCGATCACAGGTTGGACGTCATCTTTAGGCAAGGCTGTTTCGCTCACGTATCCATCCTTTGCATTAGGGAACGGGCACGGGATGCTCCCGTAACGCCGTCAGCAAGGCCGCGGCACTCGCGCCGCGGCAATCCACAACTGTTTGGGCCCCGGCGGCACGTGCCTGCCCGGCGACCCTTGGGCTTGGAACAAACAACGGCAACTGCGCCAGCACCGGCCATGTGTCGCCGGCCAATTGGCGCAGGTGCTCAAAACCCTGTCCACTGCTGACCACCAGCCCGTTCAGGCGTTCCGCCGCAATCCGTCGGGGCAGTTCCTGCGCCGGATAGTCCGGCAGGTCACGGCGATACATTTCCAGATACTCGACACTAGCACCAAGCTCGCGCAGGCGCTCGGCCAGCAGCTCGCGACCGCCCTCTCCGCGCAGGATCAACACCCGTGCGCCGGGCCCTGCAACGGCGTCGAGCAGACGCGGCAATTGCAGCAAGGCTTCACTGTCATCGCCCTCGTCCGGGCAATGCGCATCGAGACCCCGATCCTGAAGAATCTGCGCCGTCGCCGCACCCACGCTGAACCAGGGTATGGCCGGCACGGCATCGATCATCTGCACAGCGATGCGCGCCGCCGGCTTGCTGACCACGATCACCGCGCTGTAGCGCGACAACCCGGCAAACGTCTGGCGCATTGTGTCAGAGACCGGCAGCGGCGCGATTTCCAAAAGCGGCAGGCAACTGCTGAAAATCCCCTGCCCGGCCAGCACCTCGGCCAGCGCCTCGCAATCGTCCGCGGGGCGCGTCAGCAGCAGGCGCCAGGCCGTCACTCGTGACCTGCCTCGCCGTAGACCGCCTTGAGAATGTCGTCGGCACCCTGGCGGAGCAAATCTTCAGCGACTTGCACGCCCAGCGCTTCAGCGTCAGAGCGCGGCGCCCGGGCCTCGGCACTCAGCTGCTTGCCGCCGCTCGGTTCGCCGACCAGGCCACGCAGCCACAATTGCTCGCCTTCAAGCACGGCGTAGCAGGCGATCGGCACCTGGCAGCCGCCATTCAAGTGTTTGTTGAGGGCACGTTCGGCGCTCACACGGTCAGCCGTATCGGCGTGATGCAAAGGCGCGAGCAAGGCATGGATTTCAGTGTCGGCGCTGCGGCATTCGATACCGACGGCGCCCTGGCCACCGGCCGGCAGGCTGTCGTCGACACTGATTGCGCAGGTGATGCGATCTTCGAAACCGAGGCGAATCAGACCGGCCGCAGCGAGAATGATCGCGTCGTACTCGCCGGCATCGAGCTTGGCCAGACGGGTGTTGACGTTGCCGCGCAGGAAACGGATTTCCAGGTCGGGACGACGGGTCAGCAACTGTGCCTGGCGACGCAGGCTGGAGGTGCCGACGATACTGCCGGCCGGCAACGCGTCGAGGCTGGAACAGGTATTGGAGACAAACGCATCGCGCGGATCTTCGCGCTCGCAGATGCAGAACAGACCGAGGCCTTCAGGGAAATCCATCGGCACGTCTTTCATCGAATGGACGGCGATGTCGGCTTCGTTTTCCAGCAGCGCGGTTTCCAGCTCCTTGACGAACAGGCCCTTGCCGCCGATTTTCGACAGGGGCGAATCGAGCAGCTTGTCGCCGCGACTGACCATGGGCACCAGCGTCACCAGCAGTCCCGGGTGGGCTGCTTCCAGACGGGCTTTGACGTATTCGGCCTGCCAGAGGGCCAGTGCACTTTTGCGGGTGGCGATGCGGATTTCGCGAGAGGACATGGATCAATCCGTACTGAATAGATACGGCGGATAATAACAGCTCAGCCAAATCCACTTTGACCTGAATCAGAAACGGCGTGGCCTCCCTGGCCGGCAATGCCTGGTGAATGGAAAAACGAGCCGCCCGACGCCAGCGGACTAAAGCCCTTGCATCATCTTGCGCACGCCCGCCACATGCCGGCGGCTGACGATCAGCGCGTCACCGTTCAGGCCCTTGAGGAACAACTGGAAGTGGCCCAGCGGGGTGCGTTGCAGCCGCTCGATGCGGTCGCGGGCGACCAGCGCATTGCGGTGGATCCGCACGAAGCGCTCGCCGAACTCGTCTTCCAGTGCCTTGAGGGGCTCGTCCAGCAGGACTTCACCGGTTTCATGGCGCAGGGTCACATATTTGTGATCGGCAATGAAATACACCACCTGGTCCAGCGGGATCAGCTCGATGCCCTTGCGGGTTCGGGCGCTGATGTGGCTGCGGGGGCCATTGCCGCTTTCCGCGGCGGGACGAGTCAGGGCCGATAGCTGAGCCCGATTCGGACGTTCGGCCCTTTTCAGGGCTTCCTGCAGATGTTCGGTTCGCACGGGTTTCACCACATAGCCCACGGCGCTGGCCTGCAGGGCTTCCACGGCAAATTCATCGGGACCTGCGCAAAACACCACGGCTGGCGGTGTTTCACGTTCGCACAGACGGGCAGCCACCTGCAGGCCGTCGAGGCCCGGCATGCGGATATCAAGGAGCACGATATCCGGCTTGTGGCTGTCGATCAGTGCCAACGCCTCTTCGCCATTGGTGGCGCTGGGCTCCAGGACTGTGTAGCCCTCGAGCTCGCTCACCATTCGGGCGAGGCGCTCGCGGGCCAGTGGTTCGTCATCAACGATCAGGACATTCATATTGCGCTGGATTCCTGCGTGAGTCTCGCACAAGGATAGCGTAGACAAGTGGAGTGACGTCCGTCACCGCGATCCACGCTAAGACTAGCGCGAGCGCCAAAAAGTGCCGTACGTCGGCCGGCAATATTTGCCGGCACCCGGGACGCACCCCTCAAGGCTCGCGCCTGTCTGCGTTTTACGCAGGGTATGCCGATGGTCAAAACACCCACCCCTCTCTTCTTATAGTCGGCTGCCAGACCTTTGCACGATCCACAGTCGCGCCGACCCTTAGTCCTACTGTAGACGCTTGCCGGGCCGATATTGCTCAATCGGAAAATATCCTTGCGCAAATCCCCCGGAACCGGCGGTGACTATGAACGCAGAGATGAGAAAAAAACGTATCGACCAGTGTCAGCGACAGGATTGGCAACCCTGTTATTATCCGCGCCAGCGTTTCACGCCTTCTTTCTTCAAGCCGATACGAGCGAATTCATGAGCACTGACAAGACCAATCAGTCCTGGGGCGGCCGCTTCAGTGAACCCGTCGACGCCTTCGTCGCCCGCTTCACCGCCTCCGTCACTTTCGACCAGCGCCTGTATCGCCACGACATCATGGGCTCGATCGCCCACGCCACCATGCTGGCCAAGGTCGGTGTGCTGACGGATGCCGAGCGCGACAGCATCATCGATGGCCTGAAGACCATCCAGGGCGAAATCGAGGCCGGCCAGTTCGACTGGCGCGTGGACCTCGAAGACGTGCACATGAACATCGAGGCACGCCTGACCGACCGCATCGGCATCACCGGCAAGAAACTGCACACCGGCCGCAGCCGCAACGACCAGGTCGCCACCGACATCCGCCTGTGGCTGCGCGACGAGATCGACCTGATTCTGGCCGAGATCACCCGCCTGCAAAAAGGCCTGCTGGAGCAGGCCGAGCGCGAAGCCGCGAGCATCATGCCGGGCTTCACCCACCTGCAGACCGCGCAACCGGTGACCTTCGGGCACCACATGCTGGCCTGGTTCGAAATGCTCAGCCGCGACTACGAGCGTCTGGTCGACTGCCGCAAGCGCACCAACCGCATGCCGCTGGGCAGCGCCGCGCTGGCCGGCACCACCTACCCGATCGACCGCGAATACACCGCACAGCTGTTGGGCTTCGACGCTGTCGGCGGCAACTCGCTGGACAACGTGTCGGATCGCGACTTCGCCATCGAATTCTGCTCGGCCGCCAGCATCGCGATGATGCACCTGTCGCGCTTCTCCGAAGAGCTGGTGCTGTGGACCAGCGCGCAGTTCCAGTTCATCGATCTGCCGGACCGTTTCTGCACCGGCAGCTCGATCATGCCGCAAAAGAAAAACCCGGACGTGCCGGAACTGGTACGCGGCAAGACCGGTCGTGTGTTTGGCGCCCTGATGGGCCTGCTGACCCTGATGAAGGGCCAGCCGCTGGCCTACAACAAGGACAATCAGGAAGACAAGGAACCGCTGTTCGACGCCGCCGACACTCTGCGCGACTCGCTGCGTGCCTTTGCCGACATGATCCCGGCGATCAAACCGAAACACGCAATCATGCGTGAAGCGGCGCTGCGCGGTTTCTCCACCGCCACTGACCTGGCCGACTACCTGGTACGCCGTGGCCTGCCGTTCCGTGATTGCCACGAGATCGTCGGTCATGCCGTGAAGTACGGCGTCGACACCGGCAAGGATCTGGCGGAGATGAGCCTGGAAGAACTGCGTCAGTTCAGCGACCAGATCGAGCAGGACGTGTTTGCCGTACTGACCCTGGAAGGCTCGGTGAATGCCCGTGACCATATCGGCGGGACTGCGCCGGCACAGGTCAAGGCAGCCGTTGCTCGCGGTCAGGCATTGATCACCAGCCGCTAAAGACCAAAGCTTCGCGAGCAAGCCCGCTCCCACATTCGATCTGCTGCGAACACCGAATGGTGTCCAATCGAGATCAAGTGTGGGAGCGGGCTTGCTCGCGGAAGCTATCTCGAAAGCACCAAAAAACTTACTTCTTCGCAGCGATCATCGCCAAAAACGCCGGCATCGCCGCGTCCTTGTCCGCGGCAATCTTCTGCACGTGCAAATTCTGCTCAAGCCGCTCCAGCAGCGCCTTGGCCTTCGGCATCTCCGCCAGCAAATCCAGTCCGAACAGCTTATGCCCAACCGCAATCGCCGGCGGCACGCTGTAAAGAAAATACAGGTCAGCAATACTCAGACTGTCGCCCGCCACATAGGGAGCGAACTTGCCATGGCGACCCAACGCGGCGAACCCCAGCAGCAGTTCGGTCCTGGACTTTTCCTTGATCGCTTCAGGCAGCACCGCGCCGAAAAACGCTTCGCCGAAGCAGGCCCGGGCCGGCAGTTCGATGTACAGCTCGATTTCCTTGGCCAGCGCCAGCACCTGGGCACGCTCGAACGCGTCGACCGGGAGCAGCGACACACCCTTGCCAGTACTTTCGAGGAACTCGAGGATGACCGCCGTTTCGTTGATGTAACCCCGCTCCGTGCCCAACACCGGCACCTTGCCGCGAGGACTGATCTTCAAAGACTCTGGAGTCTGGGTCGGATAGAACGTGACCTCTTCGAACGGCAGGCCTTTTTCCAGCAGCGCCAGTTTGACCATGTTGTAGTAGTTGCTGACTGAGAATCCGTAGAGCTTGAACATCACATAGCCTCCAGGCCGTGCGGGGTGGGCAGTGCCTGTTTATAGATCGCCCCGGGGATTCGTGCCAGCAGCATCACGCCGCTGAATGCGGGTAAACTGGCGCCTTTCCTTGAGGAGCCTGCCATGAGCGAGCCGACTGACATCGACAATGATGAAGAAGAGTTCACCGAATCGACGCTGATCGAAGCGATCGAGAACCAGATCGAAAGCGACAACCCGCCAGCGGCCAAGGCAACCTTCAACAAGCTGACCCTGGTCGGCTACGAGCGCGAAGACATTCTGAACCTGATGGCCCATGTGCTGGCCTACGAAATCGACGCGATGCTCGACGATGACCGCGCGTTCGATACCGAGTGGTACGAAACGGCGCTGCGCACTCTGCCGGAACTGCCACCGGAAAAGCAGTAAACGGCCGCTCCTGTGGGAGCAGACCTGCTCCCACACAATTTGTCACCCATCTCTGCGGCCTTCTCCCGCCCTCTGACTACACTGGAATCCACCCCGGGACAAAAACCCTGGCACGCGTACTGGACAGGCCGCGCCGGCAGGTTCACCTTAGGGGCGCTGTCGTCCAATTCCTAGAAAGTCTGGAGTCCTTATGTCGCTTACCCCTGAGTTGGTTGCCGAACTGGAAGTCCTCGCACTCTTCAACCTGGACAGTTCCCAGGAAGGTCTGAAAATTCATCAGACCGCTGCCCCGAAGCACATTGCCGCTGCACAACGCCTGTTCGAAAAAGAACTGACAGACCAGCCTGATGGCGGTTACCTGACCAGCCTCGGTCGCGATGCCGCACAGAACGTGCAAACCGTACTGACGATTCTCAAAGAGCAACAAACCGCCTGATCCTCCCGACTTTGCCCACGGAAACCCCTGCCACGGGATTTCCGCGGGCCAGCCATGAACGTCGCCCCTCGCCGCGCGATAGAAATCTGACGTCAAAAAAACAAATTCAGCTTAAAACTCCTGCCGCTCAGGCGCTAAACTCCCGGACACCCGAGACCCCTTGCCTCCGAGCCCTGCGCGCCGGTTTGAGCCGACATGACCCTCACCCATGAAATCCGCCCCGACCTGGACGAAGGCATCGACCGCAAGGTTCTCAGCCAGCTGCGTGCACGCTTTCTCAAACTCAATGAAGGCCGCCTGAACCGGGCCCTCGAAGGCCTGTCGACACGCCAGCAAAGCGTGCTGACCCTGTTACCGCTGTTTTTCCACGTCAATCATCCGCTGTTGCCCGGATATGTCTCGGGCAGCACGCCGGCCGGACTGTCGAATTACGAACCGGACGCCGATGCACTCGCCGAAGCCCAGCGCCTGACGCGTTCGTTTTCCTACAAGCCGCGCCATGGCAGCAATCCGCCACGGCCTATTCATGGTTTGTACCTGATGGGCAGCCTCGGCACCCTGGCCCAGGCCGACCAGAGCGACATGGACGTGTGGGTGTGCCACGCCCCCGACCTGAGCGACAGTGAACTGGCCGAGCTGCGTAAAAAGTGCCAGTTGCTCGAAACCTGGGCCGCCAGCCAGGGCGCGGAGGCGCATTTCTTCCTGATCGACCCGGCACGCTTCGTCAAAGGCGAGCGCGATACCCAGCTCAGCTCCGAAGATTGCGGCACCACTCAGCACTATCTGCTGCTGGACGAGTTCTACCGCACCGCGATCTGGCTGGCCGGGCGTACGCCGATCTGGTGGCTGGTGCCGGTCTACGAAGAACGTGCCTACGACGCGTACACCCACACCCTGATTTCCAAGCGTTTCATCCGCAACGATGAAACCCTCGACCTCGGCCCCCTGGCCCACATTCCGCCGGGCGAGTTCGTGGGCGCCGGGCTGTGGCAACTGTTCAAGGGCATCGAGTCGCCTTACAAGTCGGTGCTCAAGCTGCTGCTGATCGAGGTCTACGCCAGCGAACATCCGCAGGTGCAATGCCTCAGCCTGCGCTTCAAGCAGGCCGTATTCGCCAATCGGCTGGATCTCGACGAGCTGGATCCGTACATGGTGGTTTACCGCCGGATCGAGGAGTACCTCACTGCGCGCAACGAGCCGGAACGGCTGGAGCTGGTGCGTAGGGCGCTGTACCTCAAGATCAACCGCAAGCTCACCGGCAACAGCCGCACCCAGAGCTGGCAGCGCTCATTGCTGGAAAGACTGGCCAGCGAATGGCACTGGGACCAGCGGCAACTGGCACTGCTCGACAGCCGCAGCCAGTGGAAAGTCCGCCAGGTCAGTGCAGAGCGCCGTGCCCTGGTCAACGAGCTGAACTACAGCTACCGCTTCCTGACCCAGTTCGCCCGCACCGAACAGACCGTGAGCCTGATCAACAAGCGCGACCTCAACGTTCTCGGCCGGCGCCTGTACGCCGCATTCGAACGCAAGGCCGACAAGGTCGAGTTCATCAACCCCGGCATCGCCCCTGACCTGGCTGAAGACACCCTGACCCTGGTGCAGTCGCCGAACAAAAAGGAGCCCGGCCAAACCCAATGGGGCCTGTACAACGGCAGTCTCACGGCGCTGGAGTGGGAGCATTTCGCTCCGATCAAGCGCTGCCGGCATCTGTTGGAGCTACTGACCTGGTGTCACCGCAACGGCGTGATTGACAGCAGCACGCGACTGGCCCTGCACCCCGGCACCAGCGACATGAGCGAGTTCGAGCTGTTCAATTTGCTCGGCAGCCTGCAACAGAGCATTGCCCTGCCCCTGACCACGGTTGCAGAAGAACCACTGCTGCGCGCCAGTGTGCCGAGCGAGGTGCTGATGCTGGTGAATGTCGGGGTCGACCCGCTCAAGCATCACCGCGACCTGAACATCCTCATGACCACCGAGCGCACCGATTCCCTGAGTTATGCCGGGGTCCGCGAGAACCTCGTACTGACCCTCGATCAGGTCACGCTCAACAGCTGGAACGAAGTGCTGGTCAACCGCTTCGACGGCCCGCACGCGCTGCTCGACTGCCTGCGCGATTACCTCAACAACTTGCCGCGCGGGCCGCAGCAGCCATCGCTGCGGGTACGTTGCTTCTGCCACAACCGCGCGCAATTCATCGCCCGCCGGGTAGAAGAAATCGTCGATACCGCGCAGACCCTGTTGCTCAGCGACTTGAATCACCGCTACCTGATCCAGGTGCAGCAGCACTATCACGTGCTGGAGCTGGTGCCGGGCCAGGTCAACCACGTCGCCCTCGCCACCCTGCCGGCGCTGCTCGATTATCTGGGCGAGGAACAGCCACGCTATAGCCCGCTGCACCTGGACCCGATGGCACTGGAAGACCACGACCTGGCGTTGATCCTGCCGATGGGCCAGCCCGAATGCATACAGGTGTTCTACCGGATCATCGAGCAAACAGCCGAGCTGTACGTACTCGACGAATTCAATGCGCTGTGGCAACAGCACTTGCCCTACCACGACGAGCAAAGCTTGTTGGTGCCGTTGCAGCGGTTCCTGCAATCGATCCAGTTCCGGCGCGAAGCGCTGCTGCCGATGGATGCGAGCCAGACCGCCAGCCTCGAAATCTTGTATTACCAGTTATTGCCATCAGGGCCGGGACGCGCACGACGGGTCGAAATGCGCCCCGCACCGCAGACGCCGGTCAACAAACCGTTCTACGACGTGCAGGCGATCGTCGGCAAAGCCGCGCCCGGCGAAGTGCAGGTCACGCTGTATTGCAATCAACGGGAATTCAGCGAGCTGGAACATGGCGACCAACTGTTCAGCGTGGTCGCCCGGGAAATCGTCGGCCAGCGCCGGGAAACCGAGCGCTACCGCTGCTACATCACCGACCTCGACCTCTCGGGTGTGATCGGTGACGGGCAGAGTTCGAGCAATCTGTATCTGCGTTACAAGGCCGACCTGGAACGCTCTCTGAACGAGGCGCTCGAGCAGGTCTGAGGCGGGGTTACTCCGGAAAGTCGCCGCCGTTGGCCGGCTGCGATTCGACTTCGAGCAACGTCAGTTTCAGGGTCTTGCCGCCCGGTGCCGGCCAGTCGATGTGCTGGCCGACTTTCAGGCCCAGCAGCGCACTGCCGACCGGAGCGAGGATCGAGATTTTGCCTTCGTCGGCATTGGCGTGCTTCGGGTAGACCAGAGTCAGGTGGTAGTCCTTGCCACTGCCTTCTTCGCGACAGTGCACACGGGAATTCATCGTTACGACGTCGGCGGGCACTTCATCGTGGCCGACCAGGGTATCGGCGCGGTCCAGTTCGGTTTGCAGCGCGATCACGCCCGGCAGCGATTCATCCAGGCTGTCGATCAGGCGCTCCAGACGTTGCACGTCCAGACGGGTAAGGGTGATGGAAGGTGCGGTCATGATCCGGGCAGACTCCTTTCTTCTGCACACAAAAAAAGCAAAACCCCGCCAAAAAAAGACGGGGTTTTCACCAGGCCTCGATGGGTTGAGGCGTTTCCGGACACTATCACAGCTCAAAAAATATACAAGCTACGTCCCGGACAGTTGCCTGCGCTGCATCGCCTGGGCACAGATAACCCGGCGGCGCTCGTCATCGGCCGAACGCCATTCACGGATGTCTTCGACATGCCGCAGGCAGCCGAGACAGACCTTCTGCTCATCCAGCCGACAGACGCCGGTGCACGGCGAAGGCACTGCCGGGCTGACGTTGCTGTAGAGCGGCTTGGCAGGCCGTGGCGCGGTACTCATCTCAGATTTCGTCGAAATCGAGTTTTTCGCCGGCGCGCTCCCAGACGATGCGCTCCAGCATTTCGCCCAGCAACTCTTCGGTTTTCTCGCAGACCCACTTGCCGGCCTGCTCGTCATAGTCGAAATGGAAACCGCCGGAACGGTCGGCCAGCCACAGCTGACGCAGAGGTTCCTGACGGCTGAAGATCAACTGACTGCCGTTGTCGAACTTGATAGTCAGCACACCGGCCGAGTTCTCCATGTCCAGATCCAGGCCACTTTCATCAAAGATGTCCTCCAGCGCTTGCTGGGTGGCATCGACCAGATCATGGAAACGGGCTTCGGACAAACTCATTGCGGCAACCTCAAAAAATGTCTGATCAGGCTCAAGCGCCGCAAGATACGGACGCGGCCAGCCGATTGCAAAGGATAACGACCAAGCGCCCTGCCCGGCGACGAAATATGCACCCGCCTTGCAGGAAAAGTTTCCGCGCCGCAGCCCGAGCCCCGCCGGACGGGAGTTCCGTCGCATAGGCAAGCTGCCGGGTGGCCGGTATACTCCGGCGCAATTAACGCATATTCAAGGATTTCGCCATGAAGCGCCTGATCTCTTCCCTTGCTGCGCTCGTCGCGGTTGCCTGCCTCGTTTCGGCCTGCGGTCAGAAAGGCCCGCTGTACCTGCCCGATGAAGATCAGGACCCGGCCGAGCAAGCCCAGTCTTCGCAAAAGCAGCCTGTCTCCAAGGCACACAAGCACGACGTTTACTAAGGGATCGCCATGGACGCTTTTAACTACCGTGGCGGGGAGCTGTTCGCGGAAGGTGTGGCGCTGTCCGCCATCGCCGATCGCTTCGGCACACCGACCTACGTCTACTCCCGCGCCCACATCGAGGCCCAGTACCTGGCCTATGCCGATGCGCTGGCCGGCATGCCGCACCTGGTGTGCTTCGCGGTCAAGGCCAACTCCAACCTCGGCGTATTGAATGTCCTGGCCCGTATCGGCGCCGGTTTCGACATCGTGTCCCGTGGCGAGCTGGAACGCGTCCTGGCCGCCGGTGGCAGTCCTGACAAGATCGTGTTCTCCGGCGTCGGCAAGACCCGTGACGACATGCGTCGCGCGCTGGAAGTCGGCGTGCATTGCTTCAACGTCGAATCCACCGACGAGCTTGAGCGCCTGCAAGTGGTCGCCGCCGAGCTGGGCGTTCGTGCGCCGGTCTCGCTGCGCGTGAACCCGGACGTCGATGCCGGCACCCACCCGTACATTTCCACCGGTCTCAAAGAGAACAAGTTCGGCATTGCCATCGCCGACGCCGAAGACGTGTACGTGCGTGCCGCGCACCTGCCGAACCTGGAAGTGGTCGGCGTCGACTGCCACATCGGTTCGCAACTGACCACTCTGCCTCCGTTCCTCGATGCCCTCGATCGCCTGCTGGATCTGGTCGATCGCCTCGGCGATTGCGGCATCCACCTGCGCCACATCGATCTCGGTGGCGGTCTGGGTGTGCGCTATCGCGATGAAGAGCCGCCATTGGCCGCCGATTACATCAAGGCCGTGCGCGAGCGTCTGGTCGGTCGTGATCTGGCGCTGGTGTTCGAACCGGGCCGCTTCATCGTCGCCAACGCCGGCGTGCTGCTGACTCAGGTCGAGTACCTCAAGCACACCGAACACAAGGACTTCGCCATCGTCGATGCGGCGATGAACGACCTGATCCGCCCGGCGCTGTACCAGGCCTGGATGGACGTGACCCCGGTCAAGCCCCGCGAGACCGCTGCGCGCACCTATGACGTCGTCGGCCCGATCTGCGAAACCGGCGATTTCCTCGCCAAGGAACGCGAACTGGCGCTGGAAGAAGGCGATCTGCTGGCCGTGCATTCGGCCGGCGCCTATGGTTTCGTAATGAGCTCCAACTACAACACCCGCGGCCGTGCCGCCGAGGTGCTGGTAGATGGCGATCAGGCATTTGAAGTGCGTCGCCGCGAGACCGTGGCCGAGCTGTTTGCCGGCGAAAGCCTGCTGCCGGAGTAACCCCATGCTGCTGCGTTTTACCAAGATGCACGGCCTGGGCAACGACTTCATGGTTCTCGACCTGGTCAGCCAGCACGCGCATATTCAGCCCAAGCACGCAAAAATGTGGGGCGACCGGCACACCGGCATCGGTTTCGACCAGTTGCTGATCGTCGAAGCGCCGAGCAATCCGGATGTGGATTTCCGTTACCGGATCTTCAACTCCGACGGTTCCGAAGTGGAGCAGTGCGGCAACGGTGCGCGCTGCTTCGCCCGCTTCGTGCTCGACAAGCGTCTGACCGCCAAGCGGCAGATCCGCGTCGAGACCAAGGGCGGCATCATCGAACTGGACGTGCGTAACGACGGCCAGATCAGCGTGAACATGGGCGCCCCGCGCCTGGTGCCGGCGGACATTCCGTTCCAGGCACCGGAGCAGGCCTTGAGTTATCAGGTCGATGTCGACGGTACGCCGGTCGAATTGGCCGCAGTGTCCATGGGCAACCCCCATGCGGTGCTGCGGGTCAGCGATATCAACACTGCACCGGTGCATGAACTGGGGCCGAAAATCGAACACCATCCGCGCTTTCCGGCGCGGGTCAACGTCGGTTTTCTCCAGGTCATCGACCGCCATCGCGCACAACTGCGCGTCTGGGAGCGCGGTGCCGGGGAAACCCAGGCCTGCGGTACCGGTGCCTGCGCTGCTGCTGTAGCTGCGATCAGCCAGGGGTGGATGGATTCGCCACTGCTGATCGACCTGCCGGGCGGGCGCCTGTCCATCGAATGGGCAGGCCCCGGCCAACCGGTGCTGATGACCGGCCCGGCAGTGCGTGTATACGAAGGACAAGTGCGTCTTTGAGTGAGCAGAAGCCATGACCGACAAGCCTCAGGTACCCGCCCGAAAGTCCACTGAAACAGCGCCCGAAAGTCTGGAGGCGGCAGCGGTTGCCGCGTACCTGGAGGCTCATCCGGATTTCTTCATCGAACACGAAGAGCTGCTGCCGTCCCTGCGCATTCCTCATCGTCGCGGCGACACCGTATCGCTGGTCGAGCGCCAGATGTCCATCCTGCGCGACCGCAACATCGAGATGCGCCATCGCCTCTCGCACTTGATGGACGTGGCCCGGGACAACGATCGCCTGTTCGACAAGACCCGTCGCCTGATCCTCGCCCTGATGGACGCTGCCACTCTGGAAGATGTGGTGATCAGCGTCGAAGACAGTCTGCGTCAGGATTTTCAGGTGCCCTTCGTCAGCCTGATCCTGCTCGGCGACAACCCGGCCCCGGTCGGCCGCTGGGTGACCCACGCCGACGCACAAACCGCCATCGGTGGATTGCTCACCGAAGGCAAGAGCGTCAGCGGCAGCCTGCGCGAGCATGAGCTGGACTTCCTGTTCGGCGAGGAGCAGCGCAAGCAGATCGGCTCCACCGCCGTGGTCGCCGTCAGCCATCAGGGCATCCACGGAATCCTGGCCATTGCCAGCCGTGATCCGCAGCACTACAAGAGCTCGGTCGGCACGCTGTTCCTCAGCTACATCGCCGAAGTCATGGGCCGCGTGCTGCCACGGGTCAACAGCTCCCTGCGCTCGGTACGCTGAGCATGGAACGACAACTGGACGCTTACTGCGAACACCTGCGCAGTGAGCGGCAGGTGTCGCCGCACACGCTGTCGGCCTACCGCCGCGACCTCGATAAAGTCCTCGGCTGGTGCAACAAACAGAACATCGGCAGCTGGCAGGCGCTGGACATCCAGCGCCTGCGCAGCCTGATCGCCCGCCTGCATGCACAGGGCCAGTCCTCCCGCAGCCTGGCACGCCTGCTTTCGGCGGTGCGCGGGCTCTATCACTACCTGAATCGCGAAGGCCTTTGCGATCACGACCCGGCTACCGGCCTGGCACCGCCCAAAGGCGAGCGCCGCTTGCCGAAAACCCTCGATACCGACCGAGCGCTGCAACTGCTCGAAGGCGCAGTCGAGGACGACTTTCTGGCCCGGCGCGATCAGGCGATTCTGGAATTGTTCTATTCCTCCGGCCTGCGGCTGTCGGAGCTGACCGGGCTCAATCTCGATCAGCTCGATCTGGCCGACGGCATGGTCCAGGTGCTCGGCAAGGGCAGCAAGACACGCCTGCTGCCCGTCGGCAAAAAGGCTCGGGAAGCGCTGGAGCAATGGCTGCCGCTGCGGGCGCTGACCAACCCGGCGGACGACGCCGTGTTCGTAAGCCAGCAAGGCCGCCGCCTCGGCCCGCGAGCGATTCAGGTGCGGGTCAAACTGGCCGGCGAGCGCGAACTGGGACAGAACCTGCACCCACACATGTTGCGACATTCCTTCGCCAGCCATTTGCTCGAGTCCTCCCAGGACCTGCGCGCGGTGCAGGAACTGCTCGGCCACTCGGACATCAAGACCACCCAGATCTATACCCACCTGGACTTCCAGCACCTGGCGGCGGTCTATGACAGCGCCCACCCACGGGCCAAACGCATGAAAGGCGACGATTCATGAGCATCCAGTTGATCACCTTCGACCTCGACGACACCCTGTGGGACACCGCCCCGGTGATCGTCAGCGCCGAAGCGGTTTTGCGTGAATGGCTGGGCGAACATGCACCGAATCTGGGCGCGGTGCCGGTGGAGCATCTGTGGTCGATCCGCGAGCGGGTGCTGGCCAGCGAACCGGGGCTCAAGCACCGCATCAGCGCGTTGCGGCGGCGGGTGCTGTTCCATGCGCTGGAAGAAGCCGGGTACGCCCACGGCGAAGCGTCGGATCTGGCGGACAAGAGTTTTGAAGTGTTTCTGCATGCCCGGCATCAGATCGACGTGTTCCCGGAAGTCGAGCCAATCCTGGAAACCCTCGCCAAACACTACGCCCTCGGCGTGGTCACCAACGGCAACGCCGATGTGCGTCGCCTCGGGCTGGCGGACTACTTCAAGTTTGCGCTGTGCGCCGAAGACATCGGCATCGCCAAGCCGGATGCGCGACTGTTCCATGAAGCGTTGCAGCGCGGCGGCGTCAGCGCCGAAGCGGCGGTGCATATCGGTGATCACCCGGGGGATGACATCGCCGGGGCGCAGCAGGCCGGTCTGCGAGCGATCTGGTTCAACCCGGCCGGCAAGGTCTGGGAAGCGGAGCGCCTGCCGGATGCCGAGATTCGCAGTCTTAACGATCTGCCCGCGGTGCTCGCCCGCTGGAACAGCCTCGGCTAGTTTCTTTCGCCCATGAAAAAGCCCGCAGCGACGGCGGGCTATTTCAGCAAGCAAGCGACACGCCTCAGATAGGGCGGCTGCCGTACTTGTTGTCCGGCTTCTTGGGCGGATCGGCGACCACGTTGGCCTCCACTTCCTGAACCTTGCCACCGCGCGCAAGGAATTCTTCCATGGCCTTGGCCAGGGCGTCGCGCTCCTTGTTCTTGGCTTCGATGCTCGGCAACTCGTCGACCGACACCGCAGCCTTGGCTTTACCTTTGGCAGCCGGGGCCGGCGTATCGTCACCGCCATCGTCTTCAGCAACGTCTTCCGCTGCTGCTTCCAGACCGTCTTCGGCCTCGTCTTCGTCGCCTACTTCGAGGTCGTCGTTTTCCAGATCATCGTCGCTCATGTTCTACCTCATGACTTGCGAAAAGCAGATTAGTTATAGACCAGCTTTGGCGACTGTCGAAAGTCGCCGGAAAAAAATCGGTAACCATTGGTGACCAACGGTTTATGCCCCTTCACCGTGCAAGGTGGCGAGGACTTTACGGGCACCGCCATGATCACGGTGCTCGCCCAGATAAACGCCTTGCCAGGTACCCAGTGCCAGTCGACCCGCCGTTACCGGCAAACTGATCTGACAGCCCAGCACGCTGGCCTTGAAGTGCGCCGGGAGGTCGTCCAGGCCTTCGTCGTTATGCTCATAGCCGTCTGTTCCTTGTGGGATCAGACGATTGAAAAATCGTTCGAAGTCGCGACGTACCGCCGGATCGGCGTTCTCGTTGATGGTCAACGACGCCGAGGTATGCTGCAGCCACAAATGCAACAGACCGACCCGGCATGCCCTGAGTTCAGGCAGGCCGGCGAGCAACTCGTCCGTCACCAGATGAAAGCCCCGGGGCCGTGCCCGCAGGGTTATCAGAGTCTGTTGCCACATACAGTTCTCCGCACGTTCGGGGCGCATTCTAGCGCGCTCTGGAAAAAAACAAAGGCCCTAATATTCCTTCAATGATGTAAGCCTTTGGCCGCAGAAAAACACTCGTCGTAAACACGACCAAAGCAGTACGAAAAATCCTTTCAGCTGTATCAGGGAAGACAAATTCCAGACAAAAAAATGCCCGGCGAGCCGGGCAAGTTTTTTGCGGCGCGTGCTTACAGGTTGTAGCCGCGCTCGTTGTGTTGTGCCAGATCCAGGCCGACCGATTCTTCTTCCTCGGTCACGCGCAGACCCATCACGGCATCCAGCACCTTGAGGATGATGAAGGTGACGATGGCGGTGTAGATCACGGTGAAGCCGACGCCTTTGCACTGAATCCACACTTGTGCGGCGATGTCGGTGACGGTGCCGAAGCCACCCAGCGACGGTGCGGCGAACACACCGGTCAGGATCGCACCGAGGATACCGCCGATACCGTGCACACCGAAGGCGTCCAGGGAGTCGTCATAACCGAGTTTGCGTTTCAGGGTGGTGGCGCAGAAGAAGCACACCACGCCTGCCGCCAGACCGATCACCAGGGCGCCCATCGGGCCCACGGTACCAGCGGCCGGAGTAATCGCGACCAGACCGGCAACGACGCCGGATGCGATACCCAGCGCGCTTGGTTTGCCGTGAGTGATCCACTCGGCGAACATCCAGCCCAGTGCGGCAGCGGCGGTCGCGATCTGAGTCACCAGCATCGCCATGCCGGCGGTGCCGTTGGCGGCCGCAGCGGAACCGGCGTTGAAGCCAAACCAGCCAACCCACAGCATCGCCGCGCCCATCAGGGTGTAACCCAGATTGTGTGGCGCCATCGGAGTGGTCGGGAAGCCTTTTCGCTTACCCAATACCAGGCAGGCAATCAGACCGGCCACACCGGCGTTGATGTGCACCACGGTGCCGCCGGCGAAGTCGAGTACGCCCCAGTCCCACATCAGGCCGCCGTTGCCGGACCAGACCATGTGCGCGATCGGTGCATAGACCAGGGTGAACCAGATGCCCATGAAGATCAGCATCGCGGAGAACTTCATCCGCTCGGCGAACGCACCGACGATCAGCGCCGGGGTGATGATCGCGAAAGTCATCTGGAAGGTGATGAACACCGCCTCGGGGAACAGCGCCGCCGGGCCGGTCAGGCTCGCTGGCGTGACACCGGCCAGGAAGGCCTTGCCGAAACCGCCCACGAACGAGTTGAAGTTGACGACGCCCTGCTCCATGCCGGTGGTGTCGAACGCGATGCTGTAGCCATAAATGACCCACAGGACGCTGATCAGACCGGTAATGGCGAAGCACTGCATCATCACGGAAAGAATGTTTTTCGACCGAACCATGCCGCCGTAGAACAGCGCGAGGCCGGGAATGGTCATGAACAGCACGAGGGCTGTGGAGGTGAGCATCCAGGCGGTGTCGCCGGAGTTCAGGACTGGAGCTGCCACTTCGTCTGCCGCCATGGCCAGGCCGGGCATTACGATAGACAACAGGGCTCCTAGCCCTGCGAATTTACGCAGAGTCATATTGTTTTCTCCTGGGGCGTTGGGTTTGTGGCGGCGTTTAGATTGCGTCGGTATCGGTTTCGCCGGTACGGATGCGGATCGCCTGTTCCAGATTGACCACGAAGATCTTGCCGTCACCGATCTTGCCGGTGTTGGCAGCCTTGGTTATCGCCTCGATAACCCGATCCAGATCCTTGTCGTCGATGGCAACGTCGATTTTCACCTTGGGCAGAAAATCGACCACATACTCCGCGCCGCGATACAGCTCGGTGTGACCCTTCTGCCGACCGAAGCCTTTGACTTCAGTAACGGTAATGCCCTGCACGCCGATTTCGGACAGCGACTCGCGCACGTCGTCCAACTTGAACGGCTTGATGATGGCAGTGACTAGCTTCATGAAACTCTCTCCCGAATTGGTGGACTTGCCCCAGGAAAACAAACCCGACTCAAGTCTAAGCGCAGTGCCTGGCTTTGTAACGC